>ERZ773165.83-NODE-83-length-82016-cov-9.168885_pt1 | contig 82016 bp, 67 predicted proteins | sample MGYA00581003_ERZ773165 | MGnify/ENA primary metagenome ERZ773165 (study PRJEB29015, sample SAMEA2737817) | human gut metagenome | biome: human gut; feature: human-associated habitat; material: faeces | place: China | collected 2012 ... | reverse complement strand
TGAGAAAAGAGATCTAGACCGAAAAGATTCCTTAAGATGATGCAGGTTATTTTTTTTGAATGTTACTAAGTGCCTGATAGACAATAAATAAAGCAATCACCTCCTGCCGGATTTAGCAGGAGGTGATTGCTTTAATGGCTGATAGTCAGCGGTTTGTCCGCCACGAAGTCTTGGCGGATTTTCAGTCTTGATGACTCTGGACATCATTGCCCTCCAGAGTCCCGGCAGCCTCGGCAGTCCCGGCAGCCCCGGCAGTCCCGGCAGTCCCGGCAGCCCCGGCAGTCCCGGCAGCCCCGGCAGTCCCGGCAGCCCCGGCGGTCCCGGCGGTCCCGGCAGCCCCGGTTGCCTCCCCGGCCTCCTTGCGGTCGAAGGCCTTGACGATTTTGGTCACCAGAGGGTGGCGGACGATGTCCTCATTGGTGAAGATGATGGTGCTGACTCCCTTGATGTTCTTCAGGAGGCTTATGCCTTTCAGAAGGCCGGAATCCTCGCGGCGGGGGAGATCGACCTGGGTCGCGTCACCGGTCACGATGAACTTGGCGTTCACGCCCATACGGGTCAGGAACATCTTCAGCTGTGCGAGGTTGGTGTTCTGGGCCTCGTCCAGGATGACACATGCCCGGTCCAGCGTCCGGCCTCGCATGTAGGCCAGCGGGGCGATCTGGATCGTTCCCTCCTCGATGAACTCCTGCAGTCTCTTGGGTGGAATCATGTCGCCGAGAGCGTCGTACAATGGCTGGAGGTACGGATCCAGCTTGTCTTTCAGGTCTCCGGGCAGGAATCCCAACCGTTCACCGGCCTCGACGGCGGGACGGGTCAGGATGATCCGCTTTATCTCACGGTTTTTCAACGCCCTGACAGCCAAAGCGATCGCTATGTAGGTCTTGCCGGTTCCGGCCGGGCCGACGGCAAAGACGATGTCGTTCTCGAAATAGGCCTTGACCATCTCCTGCTGGGTCTCGTTGCGTGCCTTGATCGGTTTGCCTTCCGTGCTGTGGACGATGATGGCCTCACCGTTGAGCCTGAAGTTGTTGGGAGAGTTCTCCCCGTCGAAGATGTCCTCCACGTCGAAGGCCGTGAGATTCATCTTGTGCATTCTCCGGTCAACCAGCTCGGCGAATTTCTGGTTGAATTCCTGTATGTCGTTCTCCTTGCCGTCCAGGTGGATCTCATTGCCTCTGGCGACAACCTTAAGTCCGTGAAAATAAGAGCAGAACTCTTCAAGTATCTTGTTCCCGACCCCGAAGATCTCGATGGGGTCCATAGCGTCAAGCGTTATTGTCTTCTTCATTATCAATCAATAATTCCAGTTTCTTTCTTTACCCTCTCGTAGGATGCGACCATCTTGTCGTAGTCCCAAGGGTTGCGCCAATGGTCACGTTTCCCGATATATTCCTTGACTGGGATTGTGGTGTAGCCGCGCGTCAGATGCCCAGGTCTGGAGCACCAGGTAAGGGTCAGAAGCGGCTCAAGCATATTCCTGTTCCCAAGCCAGTCCTTTGTGAAACGCAGTGTCACCATCATCCCGATCTGAGTGTTCGGGGCGCTCATGTTGGAGATGAAGTTGCCCAATGAATATACCACCGGAACCTGCCGCATGCTTTTCCCGTTTTGCACGATCATCGTTGTCGTGTCCTGAAGCACATGTGGGTGCGCCCCGATGACAGCGTCGCAACCTTTTCCGGCCAACCATCGCGCCAACCGTTCCTGCGAGGCGGAATGCCTGAGGACATATTCAGCGCCCCAATGAGGCAGGGCCACAATGAAGTCCGCGCCGGATTCCTTTGCTCTTTGAATCGCTCCGGCAATCTCAACTGTGTCAATCCGGTGGACTTTAGGAAACGCTTCCTTGATTCCGCAGTTCGTGCCGTAGGTGAAGTTGATGAACGCGAGACGGATGCCCTTCGACACGACTTTCAGCGGGAAGCGCAGCGAGTCATCCATTGCGGAAACCGCTGCTCCCGTGTGCCTTACGCGTCCCTCCTTCTCCATTCTTGAATATATTCCCAGCGTCCTTTCGATTCCTTCCCGCCCTTTGTCAAGAATATGATTGTTTGCGGTCAGGAATATGTCCACTCCGCTTCCGGCGATGCTTTCGGCGTAGCTGTCCGGCGCCGAGAAACATGGATAGCCGGTGTAAGGCTTTCCCGCAAGCGTGAATTCCATGTTCGCCACGGCGATGTCCGCCTCCTTGATAAGATGCTCCACCTTGGGAAAGCACTCCGAGAAGTCGAAAGTGTCCTCTCCGGTCCTTGCGTTGGAAATCTGATCCCGGTGCATCATCATGTCACCCATGATCACGACGTTCACAGTGTCGGGCGTATGGAAGGATGGATGTGGAATATTCAGTCCTTTTATAAGGTATGATCCGGCCTTGCCCGTCCATGATGGAAAGCCCTCACGGTGGTTTTGTGCCGCCGCAGAGCCGGTAAAAGCAAGGAACAGTCCGATTGTCAGAATTTTCCGCATGCACAAACTTACATAAAAATCTGCGATTTTTACGCCCGTCCAATAAGAAAGGAACAGTTTTTTTAGAGGAAGGATACGAATACATGCTGGAATTCCTGTGATTATTAGGGAAGAACTTGCGCTATCTTTGGCAAATCTGTGGCAGCTGATTTTTATACTCCCATGATCCAGAACCTATTTTGTGAAAAATATTACTGCCGACCCCTTGCATCTGTCAAATTTATTCGTATCTTTGCAATCTCTAACACGGTGCGATTAGTTCAGTTGGTAGAGCACCAGATTGTGGTTCTGGGTGTCGTGGGTTCGAGCCCCACATCGCACCCCCAACGAAAGGACGGAAGTTAATAGCTTTCGTCCTTTTTAGTTCGTCCGGCACGAACATACTCTAAAGGGTGCAAGTTCCCAAACCGCCCTGATACGATGTGGCATAAAGCCATCTTGGGCAAGAATCTACAGCGACAGCAGCAAGGGATATCGGGCAAATGCGGAAGGTATAATGCACCACGCCGCATCCAATGATAAACTCCGCGCCGCAGGCTATCCTTGTTTGATGGACTACTATGTCATACTGCACGTAAGATAAAGAACCTACGTATGCGGAACCGCACGTACGGTGATGTGAGAGGTCGGAAAACGAAAGTAGGAAGAAAACTACTTCGTTTTCCTCCTGCTCGATTTTTGGTGCAACTCAACCCTTTTGATGATGGGGGAGACTGTCTTAAAAGTAAAAGTGCCTCCAGTGAGGATTGATAATTCGTTGTCGCCCCTGTAGTGGGGTACAGACTTTTCAGCTCTCGCCGAGACTTTTTAAGACATAAGACAGACGACACTCCTGGGGGGCTGTGGAGGCTAATGACTTGACTATTAATGAGATGATGCGGTGTACTCCATGCCTTGGCAGGGGGGAGTAGAGTGCTGTAATTATCTTGTATTAAGTGATTTATCCTCCACGGGTTGGCTGCGTTGTGTTGTCAGCGTTGCCAGTGTTGTCAGTGTTGTCAGTGTTGTCAGTGTTGTCAACGTTGGCAGTGTTGGCTGCGTCAGTGTCAGTGAGTGAGCGTTCCGCCCCAACCAAGACGAAGAGTTATTCCTGCGGTGTCAGGGTAAAGTGATCCTTTGTCTGCGTAAAGGCCGATGCTGAGAAGGGTTGCGTTTCCAATTACGCGTTTAGGCAACGTGAGCTCCAATGCTCCTGAAACCTGCCTTGGAACCGAATTATAGAACGGGTCTGATTGGCTGTACTTTCCGAAATTCTTACTGTATGTAACTTTCAATAAGTAGGGTACTTTTCTGAATAATTTTCCTCCCAGACCGACATTCCACGCGATGATTCTGTTGTTGGACACTCCCTTGGTGATTCCGTCCTCATCCTTAGGGGTAAGAGTGAAAAGAGGAAGCCCTATCGAACGCCCATTGTAAGTCCATGCGGACTGATATTCACCATTGTTGAAATAATTGTCGCAACCACCTACGATGTAAACCTTCTTGTCAGGATTCCTTTTCAGTTCCTCTTCCGTGGCCGGCCTGTCATGCCGCGTTCCCGACTGCCACTTCGTGTAGATGAATTCCAAAAGCAAGTCACTGACCCATTTGTCCTTGTTCTTGAATGAGAGATGAAGGGTGTTCACGGCGTCGGGAAAGTTCTGGAACCCGACCCCGGAACCATCCTCGAACGGCCTGTCGTGCTGGAATGCCAGATGCCATCTGTCCTGATCCAGATCCAACCTTAGAAGTTCGCGTCCAAGGTGATTGCCGAGCGCGTTGATCTGGTCGCTTTTTGTCGCTCCTTCCCCTCCGCTTGCGGCGACCATGATCTTCAGATAGTCGGAAAATTTCTGGGGCTGTTTGCCGTAGACCGGCGATGTTCCGCCCCATTGTGTCCAAAGGTCCAATCCTCCTGTGAAAGAGATCCTCTTGCTGATGTTCACCTTGAAGTGTAGGGCCTGGTTGTGGAGCAGAGTGTGTTTTACGTACCTGTTGTCCCAAAGCTCATAATCCCCGAAGTCGAATCTTGCGGAAAGGATGCCCTTGGTGAAAGGTATCTTGATCCAATCGGAATGCAGACGGTATCCGGGAAAACTCTGGGCGTTGTCTGTAAGCACGAAATTTCCTCCGGTCACAGAAAGTCCTCCGAAATCTGTCGCGCGCCGACGAATTCCAAGATCAAGATTCAGTTTCTTCCAGCCGGTGCCGACATAGAGTTCCTGAACCATGCCTCTTGTGCTGCTTCCGTCGCTGTTATGCACCTCCGCATTCCCCTCGGCGGCGGCATAACCGGCAAGCCCGATTCCCCAGTCCAGTCGGAAAGTGTTTTTGCCGTAGCTTGTTCCGTTTACACCTCCTCTAAGAAGTCCTCCGCAGGTCTCGGGATAGACTCCTCCTTTGTTGGTGTGGCTCCAGAACGGCAGTGCCCTCTTCGTGGAACCCATTCCGGCCATCTCCACGTACCATCCACCGTGATCGATCTCTGCTCCATGAACTAGTGCCTCGGTGGCTGGGATGGCAAAGAAGAGAGTTACGATTTTCTTGAATATCAAGTATTTTGTTCCCATGTTGACTTTTATCAAACCTATCATCGGGCGGATCCTGTAACCTGCCGAAGTTACTGACTCAGTGTGACACCGATCTCTTCCGGTAAGATCTTCGCTGGCTTGCCGTCCAACGCCGAGGTCTCGATGCGTATGAAGCGGCATTCAATCGTGGAATTGAAAGATATTCTCATTGGAACCGGATTGTGCATGATGTTGCTGAACTCTCCTTCTTTTATGATTGTGTGCCACTTGTCGCCATCATCACTTGCCGAAAAACTAAAGCGGAATGCCATTTCTTCTCCTACCCTGCTTTCAAGAGGCGCATATGTGAATGCGGTCAACGCAGCTTTCCTGCCGAGATTCAAGACCAGCGGATGATCGTTATCGACAGTCCACTCTTCTCTCGGAATGTCGTTCCAATCAGCGCCGGTTGCCTTGTCCGCAATGGCCGGGGCATGGAAAACACCGACTCTGCTCAGATGAACTTCAGCTCTGGAACCTGTGATGCGTACCTTGATGGCTTTGAGATCTGATTCCTCAAAACGTACAAGACGCTTGTGTCCGATCGTCGTTCCTTCGCAAAGAACTTTCCAGCCAGTATTCTCCAATCCTTCCACAACGAATGACTCTACCCTTTGCCCACGCTTGATGTCCTCCTGAAGCATCACGACATTCACGCGCGAACCTTTTTTCAGTTTGTAAACACGTTCCTCCCCTTGGACAGCATTCCACAGGAGGCTCCCTTTCCGCACCCGGTCATCGCTGAACGTGCGTTTCAGGTAGTCAGACAGTTCTTGAAGTCTCACCGAGTCTGCTTCGTGAATATGTCCTCTTTTGTCCGGGGGAACATTGAGCAGCAGCACAGAGTTGCGGCCAACTGACTGGAAATATATGTCCACCAGTGTCTTGAGACTTTTTACCTTCTCATCTTGGTCGGCTGTGTGGAACCATCCTGGGCGGATGGAGACATCCACTTCGGATGGATACCAGAACATCTCGGTAGCCTTTTCGATCATATTCCTGCTGCCTAGATCCTTGGACAAGTTGGTGATTCCCAACCGCCCGTTGTTGTCATCAGCCTGGGCGTATGCTTTTGGGGTGAGCACCGTGGCGCTCCACTCGGTCTCGCGTCCCATGCCGCTTTCGTTGCCGACCCAACGCACGTCGTCACCCATGATGGCTGTCACGGCATGCGGCTGCAGGGAGTGGATGACACGAAGGATGGAGTCCCAGTCATAGACCTGGATTTTTCCGTTCGGCCCCTCACCGTTGGCTCCGTCAAACCACACCTCGTCAACCTCTCCATAGTCGGTGAGCAGTTCCGTGAGCTGGGCGATGAAGAATTTGTTATAGGCTGGTGAGTCTCCGTAGCAAGGGGCGTTGCGGTCCCAAGGAGAAAGATAGACTCCGAATTTCATCCCGTATTTAGCGCAGGCATTCCGTACTTCACGCACCACATCACCTTTACCATCTTTCCAAGGGGATGAAGCGACAGAATGAAGGGTGGTCTTGGTCGGCCAGAGGCAGAATCCGTCGTGGTGTTTTGCCGTCAGGATCGCCATTTTGAATCCGGCTTGGCTGAGTGTTCGGATCCATTGTTCGGCATCAAGGTCCGTAGGAGCGAACAGGGATGGACTTTCCTTGCCGTCACCCCACTCGCGTCCGGTGAAGGTGTTCATTCCGAAATGGAGGAAAGCGGTCATTTCCAGATTCTGCCAATCAAGCTGCTCTTGGGTGGGGACAAGCCTGGCGGCAAGGCTTATCTTGTCCTGATGCGGGCAACCTTCAGGGAACACAAGATGTTTCACGGAATATTCCTGACTGTTTTGGGCGCAGACCATCCCTGCGGACAAGAGCATGAGAATAGAGGTGATTAAATGTTTCATTGATGTAAATTTTTTTTCCTGAAATCATGCAAAGTTAACAAGTTTTTGTTATCTTTGCACCAAAATAGCCACATAATGATAGCCGCATGGAACACACGACCGTCATCATCTATAGAAAAACCTATAGAACCTTTGTTTGGACAGAATTGTTCGATCTTATTAAGTAACCTTCAAAAAATAACCTGCATCATCTTAAGGAATCTTTTCGGTCTATATCTCTTTTCTCATCAGTCATGTGCCACCGGCACACTCCTTCTTCGAAAATAGATCTATCCTCGAAAATATTCTCTTAATCTGAGGCAACTTATTTTTTTCATGTTACTAAGGTGTAAATAATAACCTGCATCATTTCAAAATAATAATAAGTTAATATTCAAAGGTTTCCTTATTATCAGTTTTATCGATTGATGCAACTTGTTTTTTCAATATCACTTAATAATTACTTACCTAATGTTTTCTAAAACAAATCAGAACAGAATCATTCATTGTGTCCTGACTTTGCTGCTTGCCCTTATGGCGTTCACTGCACAAGGACAGAGAAACACAACGGTGACAGGTGTAGTCACAGACACGCAGGGCCCGGTGCCCGGAGTCTCCATCATTGTCAAAGGAACATTGAACGGGACAACTTCCGACATCGACGGAAAGTTTTCGTTGAATGTCAAGGACAAAGACATTCTACAAGTTTCCTGCATCGGCTACCTGTCGCAGGAAATCAATTGGAACGGACAGGCATCGCTTGAGATAGCCTTGGAAGCGGACCTCCAGAAATTGGAGGATGTCGTAGTAGTGGGTTTCGCCACCCAGAGGAAGGTGGATTTGACAGGTGCCGTCTCCCAGGTGAAGATGGAGGATGTGCTGGGCGACAGACCTCTTGTCAGTGCCTCGGCCGCCTTGCAGGGAGCCATGCCTGGATTGATGGTTTCGGGCTCGTCATCTCCTGGACAGGCGAAAAGTTTCAACATCCGAGGCACTTTGTCCATCAACGGAGGCTCGCCTCTGGTCCTCATCGACAACGTTGAGGGTGACATCAACAGCCTGAATCCGGATGACATCGAGAGCGTCTCTGTTCTCAAGGACGCGGCTTCCTCGGCCATCTATGGAGCCAGAGCCGCGGGCGGTGTCATACTCGTCACGACCAAGCGTCCGAAGAGCGACGCCACGTTCAAACTCAACTACAGTTTCAGTCAGGGTTGGGAGAACACGTTGACAAGGCCGGTGCAGGCATCGCTTTCGGATTACATCTCCGCTTACGAGGAGGCCGGATTCTCGTCCCAGTACTGGGCAGGAAACGGACAGATAAGCGAGTGGAAGAACCTGCTTTCCCAGTACGAGGCCGGTACGCTCAGCGGAGTGTATGACAATGGTATCTACAAGGCTGAGGACGGCAGTGTCTATTATCTTAAGGAAGGAGATGTGGCAGGCAACGCGCTTGGCACAGGCTTCCTTTCCAACCATGCGGTCTCTGTCACCGGCGGAACCGACAGACTTCGTTTCAGGGTGTCCGGTAACTACGGCTACGAGAACGGACCGATGATCACGGACAAGGACAAGTACCTGAGAAAAGCCATCTCGTCATTCGTCTCCGGTGATGTCACGAAATGGTTGACCCAGGAACTTACAATGTACTACACGGACATAAAGAGAACGGCTCTCTCCAATAACATCCGTGATCCGTATGCGACAAGGCTTATCAACTGGTATCCTGAGGGTTACATGCCAAAGGAGATCCTTGGGACAAGCGAGGATCTGATCATGGATTCTCCTAAGAATTCCTATCTTGTCTCTCCGACCTCCACAACCACCAACTCGATGCCTCGCATCCAATCCAAGACGATCATCCGTCCTTTGAAGGATTGGGAGATCATAGCCGAGTACACTTATAACCAGAACTCCTACAAGTACCGCAATTACTCAGGCATCCTCCGTTACGCGGATGTGCAGCTGGCGGTCAAGACCACTCCTACCGATCCTACCAGGGATCTGTACACGATCAACTCGTACACAACCAAGTACAACGCCTTGAACCTCTACACCAACTACAAGTTGAGTCTTGGCAAGCATGCGATGACCGCGATGGTCGGTTTCAATCAGGAGAGCTACGACTATTCCGGTGTGAACGCATCGATCGAAGGCCAGTCCGTGCCGACGGTTCCGTCCTTCGGCGGTGGTACAGGAATCAAGAACATCAGCGACAATTACTCTGAATATTCCATCAGAGGTATGTTCGCCCGTCTGACATACAACTATGCTGACCGGTATCTTCTGACAGTGAATGCCCGCTATGACGGTTCGTCAAAATTCCCGAAGGAAAACCGTTTCGGCCTTTTCCCTTCCGTTTCTGTCGGCTGGCGCCTTGGCAAGGAGACATTCATGGACTGGGCTGACAACTGGCTTAATGAGTTTAAACTCAGGGCTTCCTATGGCTCCATCGGTAACCAGAACATCAATCCGTACGGCTTCGTCGCTTCCATGGGCATCAACGAAGGAACCTACTGGCTTGACAACAACGATAAGACAATCTACATCTCCACACCTGGCCTGATCCGCGCCAACTACACTTGGGAGACGGTCACGACCCTCGACTTCGGTTTTGATTTCTCGGCCTTCAATGACAGGCTCTCAGCCACGTTTGACTGGTACAGGCGCGACACCAAGGGAATGCTTGCGGCCGGAGCCGAGCTTCCTGCCCTTGTCGGAGCGAGCGCTCCTCTGCAGAACATCGCTGACATGCGGACTGACGGATGGGAACTGTCCGTCGGATGGCGCGACCACATCGGAGATTGGGGGTACCGCCTGAATCTCAATGTCTATGACCATAAATCCAAAATCACAAAATTCAATAATCTTTCAGGCTCCATAGACAACTATTATGTAGGAAAAGCATTGAACTCCATTTATGGCTACAGGGCTGACGGCTATTATTCCATCGATGACTTTGACATGGAAAAGGCCAAGGTCGGCACTTGGGTGCTCAAGGAAGGCGTCGTGTCAGTCAGCGGTTATTCAGTGCAGCCTGGTGACGTGAAGTTCAAGGATCTGGACGGTAACGGTGTGATCGACGCCGGTGGCTCGACTCTTGAGAATCCTGGCGACAGGGAAATCATCGGAAACAGCACTTCCCGTTACCAGTTCGGCGGCAATCTTGGAGTCTCATGGAAGGGGCTTGATCTGAATGTTCTCCTTCAGGGAGTCGGCAAACGTGACTATTGGCTGGGCGGAGCCGCCCTGTTCCCGTTCGGAGCGGCCGGCGCGGACGGAGTTTTCTGGCCGTTGTACTACAACCAGACAGACTATTGGTCAGCGGTCAGCTACGACCCTCAGAGCCCGGACTACATGGTAGCGAAGAATCCTGACGCCAAACTGTTCAGGGTCTATGGTCAGGATGGCAACGCCGGTTCGAACGCGAGGGTGAGCGACAAATATATTCAGAACGCCGCCTATCTGCGTGTGAAGAATGTCACTCTGTCATATTCATTCCCGTCATCATTGCTTCGCAAGGTGGCTTTGGACCAGCTTCGCCTGTATGTGAGTGTGGAGAATCTCGCCACTTTCACTTCCTTGCCAAAGGGCTATGACCCGGAAAGTCTTTCGTGGTCTTATCCGTTCTACCGCACATGGTCTGTCGGAGCAAGCATAACATTCTAATGATCAAGAATTATGAGAAATAAAGCATACGTTATTGCAGCAGCAATCATAGCCACCGTCTCCGGTGTATTCTCAAGTTGCAACGATGATTTTCTTGAGAAGCTTCCAGTCACAAGTCTCACGGAGAAGAACGCTTTCCAGACTTACGATAATTTCAAGGCCTACATGAATCCTTGCTACTCGTTGTTCACGGACGGCAACATCATGACAAACTTCTCCGGAGGTTCTTATTATTGGGGTGGCCAGTGGAGCAGTGACTACTATTCCGGGATAATGACAACGAGGGACAACTCGTTCAACCCTTACGGGTACCAGACGATCACAACGAGAAACACCCACGGATCGTGGAGTTTCGGTTGGATTCGAAGCATCAACATCATGCTCAGCCATCTTGGCGACGGAGTGCTGACCGAGACTGAGCAGCGCCATTGGCGTTCTGTAGGTTACTTCTTCCATGCATGGTGGTATATGGAACTCATTTCCAGGTACGGTGACATCCCTTGGGTGAACATGGTCCTGAACGATGAGTCGGAGGAGGCCTACATGCCTCGCACCCCTCGCGCGGAAGTGGCCGACAGCATTGTGGCGAGGCTTGAATATGCCGCCGCGAACATCGGTGACTCCTCCAAGGACGGAGACAACGCTCTGACCGCTGACGCCATAAAGGCCGCCTTGAGCCGCTTCCTGCTTCGTGAGGCCACATGGGCCAAATACCACGGGCTGAATGAGCCTTATCAGCAGTATCTGGAGAAGTGTCTTGCCGTCTCTCAGGAACTTATGGATAAGTATCCTTCGCTGTACTATGGCAGCGGGATCAACAAGTACCCTGCCGCCGGCTACGACGAGGTCATGACTTCCGAAGACCTTACCGGCAAGCCGGGCATCATCATGTTCAAACAGTATTACACTGGAATATTGATGCATCGCTTCAGTGATTTGGTTCACGTTGAAGCGCATCGTGCCGACGCTCCGCAGCAGACGGTTGACATGTTCCTCATGAAGAACGGCAAGCCGATAGGCAACCCGTCTTCAGGATTCAAGGGCGGCGAAGGAAAAGATCTTTGGGACTATTATTCAGACCGTGATCCTCGCCTGCACATCAACTTCCAGCCACCGGCACAGGCCAAAGTCACCGGAAATAACTCGGAAGCAGACAATGTGACCACATTCAAGAAATGGACATTCTGGAAGGCCGGTGAGACACTGCAGGGGCTCGGCAACTTCACCATCACTGGGGAATATGAGAAAAAGTTCCGTGAGTACATCGACTATTTCGGCCCGAATGTGTTCTGTGAGAACGGAACAGGTGATGAATCAATAGGTTGCAAAAGACTCCCAGGGCATAACTGGGGTGGCTCGATGTCTCACAGCGCGCCTAACATCACAGGCTCCGGGATCCAGATGGACAACTACATGCGCTGCTGGACCGGTTATTTCTTTTGGAAGCACTACACGAGCTGGGAAGTCGGCAGCAACGGCAATTTCCAGACATCTGACAAACCGATCTTCACGATCGAGGAAGTCCTTCTGAACTATGCGGAGGCCGCTTTTGAGCTTGGCCGCTTTGACCAGGGTGTCGCCGACAGGACAATCAACCTGCTCCGTGACCGTGCGGAAGTCGCAAGGATGGTCGTGGCTGAGATCACGGCTGATTTCGATCCGGATCGTGACAAGGGTACGGCTTCATGGACCCGTGGCTACGACGACACCAAAACCAACTATGAGGTTCCGCCTGTCCTTTGGGAGATCAGGCGCGAGAGGATGGTCGAGTTGATGGGACAAGGTTTCAGTTTCTATGACATCAAGAGATGGCACAAGGCTCCGTACTACGTGAACAGGCAGCCTTGCGGCGCATGGATCACCTCCACAAACGTCCCTTATGGCACAGGAAAGTACACCGGACAGTTCGTCAATTACAATGAGATCCGTGAGAAGGGCTATTCGGAAGCCTATGGCAACGAGGCCGGAAGCGGCTGGATCTACACTAAGCACGGCCCGTTGTCAGTCGGCAAGGGATGGCTTGACACCTACTATCTGGATCAGGTCCCTACCCATGAGATCAACATGAACCCTGCCCTGACGCAGAACCCTGGCTACGAGGAACTATTCGGAAAATAGGATTACATGATCTCTGAATATAAAAGCGGGCGGCTGATACTCTTCAGTCGCCCGCTCTTAATGTCTGGAACCTACCTGGCTCTTGCGGTTTCTCCTTTAAGAATAGGGAAGTCCGGGTTCGGAATATGCGCTTCCGACATGATTGCCTGAAGCTCGGCGACTTTCTCCGGGTTGTCCGCACTCAGGTCTGTTGTCTCTCCCGGGTCGGTGGCGAGGTTGTACAGCTCGTATTTGTCGTTGTCGCTGCGGATGTCCAGATGAACAAGTTTCCATTCGCCTTTCCTGACGGCTTGGCGGCCTCCAAGCTCCTGAAACTCAAAGTAAAGCCATTCGTGTTCTTTCTGCATTCCCTTGTTCTCCAAGGTCGGAAGCAGACTGATGCCGTCCATGTTTTCAAGATCCTTTTCCTTGGCCCCGTTGAGCTCGCGTAGTGTCGGCATGACATCCCAGAACGAGCACATGAGATCCGAGTCAACACCCTTTTGGGTGTGGCCTTCCCAACTTACAATCAAAGGAACTCTGACACCACCCTCGTAAAGATCCCTCTTGTAGCCTCTCCAAGGTCCGTTGGAGTCGAAGAAGTCAGGATCCGCACCTCCTTCTTTATGAGGTCCGTTGTCGGATGAGAAGATTAATATGGTGTTGTCATAGACTCCAAGTTCCTTGAGTTTTGAGACTATCTGCCCCACGTAGGTGTCAAGCCTTGTCACCATGGCCGCGAAAGTGGCATGAGGATATTCCTGCGAACAATAGCCACCCTTTCGGAACGCCGGCCCACTGTCCACACCATGATAAGGTGTCTCGGGATATTTCCCTATGAATCTGTCGATTATGCTGTCCTGCGGAACAATCAGCTCGGCGTGCGGTATTGTGGTCGGATACCAGAGGAAGAAGGGTTCTCCGTCCTTGACCGAATTTTCGAGGAATTGGAGAGCTTTTTCATGGATAAGTTCTGGAATATACGTTCCCTGCCCGTAAGGGACAGAGTCCACATTGTCTTCCAGTTCAATTCTTTCCGAGTTATGCCAGATGTGGCTCGCATAGTAGCTGTGGGCGAGAAGCTGGCAATTGAAGCCATAGAACTCATCGACGCCTTGGTTGGCCGGATCTCCGCTTGTGCCGATGTAGCCAAGTCCCCATTTGCCGAACGCTCCGGTCCTGTAGCCGGCCTTTCTCATGTCATGGAAGATCGTCTCGGCTCCGTCAGGAAGCGGAAACTGTCCTTCCGGATCAAGTTCAAGGTTTCCCCTCACCGGAGTGTGCCCGCTGTGGGTACCGGTCAGGAGACACGATCTGGACGGGGCGCTCACTGTGGTTCCCGAATAGCATTGTGTGAACCGGACACCGCCACGCGCGAGGGCGTCGATGTTCGGAGTCTCGAAATTCTTCTGCCCGTAGCAGCTCAGATCCCCCCAGCCAAGATCATCCGCCAGAATGAACACGACATTCGGAGTACGTGCCGGCTTCTCTTCAGCGCAGGCTCCTGTGGCGAGAGCGACTCCGGCAAGAAGCATTGAGTCAAGTACTTTGGTCATAAAATCCTGTTATTTGAAGATTAGTGAAATGTCTCGGATTATTTCTTCCCTTTGACGGAAGGGTGCGCCAGAATCTGCACGTCGATGCCGTCGATCTTGTAGCCTCTGAAGCGTCGTGCCAGGAGCTTGGACTCGATCTGGGAGTAGAGTTCGTCGTCGATCACATCGGAGAACACATGGTTCACGGTGTCGTAAAGGTGAAAATGCTTGAACGTGTTGACATCAAAGTACATCTTGTTGTTCTCGCTCAGGCGGTGGTGGTATATTCCCAAAAGAGAAAGCTGGGTCAGAATGTTGTAAACGGATGCGACTGTGACTTTTGCCTTGCTTGTCTCTGAGATTTCGGCTGTCACCATGTCGGCGCATGCGTGTCCGAGCTTTAGCATCGCCTCATGTACGGCGACTCTTTGCGGGGTTACCTTAAGTCCGTTCTTTTTTAAAAGTTCCCGGAAAACTTCAATTGTATGAGCCTTGTTGTTTTTCTCCATATATTTTCCAGTTTTTTTGTCTATTATCCTGCCGTGTATGCGGCCTTCCGGCCATTTAAACTACAAATTTATAAAAAATCCAATTAACGGCAGCACCGTTCCAAGAAAAAACACATTTTTTACAATCAATTCGCCGCTTGGCTAATCACGAATTATGGTTATCTTTGTAGGTTAAGATTTTACTCATGAATATGGAAAAGACCAGATGCTTGATCATAGGTGGCGGGCCGGCGGGTTACACGGCCGCGATCTACGCCTCCAGAGCCGCGCTTGAGCCTGTCCTTTACGAGGGCATGGAACCGGGCGGCCAGCTGACCACCACCACAATTGTCGAGAATTTCCCGGGATTCCCGGAAGGTGTTGACGCCAACCAGCTCATGGACGGGATGCGTGCCCAGGCAAAGCGTCTGGGAACGGACATCAGGAGGGGAGTGGTGACAGACGCGGACCTGTCCTCAAGACCGTTCCGCATTACCATTGACGGCGAGACCAGTCTGGAGGCTGAGGCTGTCATCATTGCGACAGGTGCCACCGCCAAGTATCTTGGACTTCCGTCGGAGCAGAAGTTCCGGGGGATGGGCGTGAGCGCCTGCGCGACCTGTGACGGTTTCTTCTACAGAAAGAAGGATGTCGCTGTCGTCGGAGGCGGCGACACCGCGTGCGAGGAGGCGACGTATCTCGCGAACCTGTGCAGAAAGGTCTATATGATCGTCCGCAGGGATGTGTTCAGAGCTTCCGTGGCCATGCAGGAGAGGGTCAGGAACACCGCCAACATCGAGGTCCTGTGGAATTGCAACACTCAGGAAGTGCTTGGAGATGAGTCAGGTGTGACCGGAGTTCGCCTGCAGGACAAGGATGGTAAGGTTTTTGATGTCAAGGTCGACGGATTTTTCCTGGCCATCGGACATCATCCGAACTCGGACATATTCAAGAAATACATCGAGACAGATGAGAACGGCTACATCGTCACCCGTGGCAAGACTTCCGAGACCAATGTGGAGGGAGTCTTCGCCGCCGGGGATGTTCAGGATCCGCGTTTCAGGCAGGCTATAACGGCTGCCGCCTCCGGATGCCGCGCCGCGTTGGAAGTGGAGAAATTCCTTTTGTCACACTGATGATTATGTTTAGAATAGATATGCTGAAGACAACTTTGAGGTTTGTGTCCGTGGCGCTTGTGGCCGCGCTCTTCTTCCAGTCCTGCAAGTCGGAGTATGAGGCTCTGCTGAACGGCAATGACGTTGACGCCAAGTACACCGCCGCGTTCGACTATTTCAACCACGGCAAGTACAGCAAGGCAGCCCAGCTGTTCGAGTCTCTGGCCGTCCTGACCAGTGGAACTGACAGGGATGACACCGTGCAGTACTATTGGGGACTGAGCAATTACCGCTTCAAGGACTACTACACCGCCGAGACGAATTTCACGAAGTTTATCACGAACTTTCCGCGCAGCCCGTTTGTCGAGGAGGCCGCGTTCCTGAGAATCGACTGCCTTTACCGTTCCACTCTTCGCTATGAGCTGGATCAGGTCCCGACCCATAACGCCATCAGCGTCATCAGCCAGTACATGATCGAGAACCCGGACAACTCGCATGCCGCGATATGCCGCAGGATGCTTAAGGAACTGAACGACAGGCTTGACAAGAAAGCCTACGAGAACGCCAGACTCTACTACAGGATGGAGGACTACAAGGCGTCAAGAGTGGCGTTCCGGAATGTCCTGAAGGATGACGCCGAGAACATCTACCGCGAGGACATCCTCTACTACATCGCCAAGTCTTCGTACAAATACGCTTTCCTCAGTGTGGAAGGCAAGCAGAAAGAACGCTACATGACATTCGTGGACGACTACTACAACTTCATCGGTGAGATTCCCGACTCGCCTTACAGAAAGGAGCTGGATGTACTCTACCGCCGTGTCCAGAAGGCGCTCGGCCGCTACTCCGGGACAGACGAGGATCTTGGAGCGAAGGAAAAGGACTTCGAGAGAGACAGGAAAAAAATATTGAAACAATCCGCGGAGTAGGCCACGTACAATATTTAGACAAGTTTTTTTTGAATATGGACATTAAGAAGAAGGTCCCTTCAAACACGATCACAAGGGACATCAAGTATCTCGCCGAGCCGACAGGCAACATCTATGAGACAGTGGTTCTCCTTTACAAGAGAGCGAATCAGATAGCTCTCGCCGAGAAGAAGGAACTCGCCAAGAAACTGGAGGATTTCCGCACCGACCGTGACACCATGGACGAGGTTTTCGAGAACCGCGAACAGATCGAGATCTCCAAGTACTACGAGAAACTCCCTAAACCGGATCTCATCGCGATCTCCGAGTTTGAGGACGGTGAACTCTACTACAGGATGGCCGGTTCCGGCAGCGAGGAGGAAATGAATGTCCGCCCTGCCAAGGAAAGCACTTCGGACGCTGAATAGTCTCAGGGGCTATGCTCAAGTCCCTCCAGATACGGAATTATGTTTTGATAGACTCTCTGGACGTTGAGTTTCCGGAGGGTCTGATCATTATATCCGGCCAGACCGGAGCCGGAAAGTCAATTCTGTTGGGAGCTCTCTCCCTGCTCCTCGGCTCCAAGACCGAAGCATCCGTGATCGGAGGTGAGGCCGAAAACTGTGTCGTTGAAGCGGTTTTCGGAGTTCCGGAGACAGATTCGGCGTTAATGAACATTCTGGAAGAGAACGATGTTGAGGCGGGGAACGGAGAACTGATCATCCGCAGGGTGGTTGGCCGGTCCGGTCGCTCACGTTCGTTCATCAACGACTCTCCGGTGAACATCCAGCTTCTCCAAAGCATTGCCTCAAGGCTGGTGGACATCCATTCCCAGCACCAGACCCTTCTGCTGTCGGACAGGGTTTTCCAGCTTTCCATGCTGGATCATTTCGCCGGCAATGAGGCTCTTCTGGAGGAGTGTTCACGTGCCTACAAGGCTTTCAAGGCTCACGAGAAGGAATATTCAGAAGTCTCTTTGAAACTAGAAAAGCAGAAAGGGGAGAGTGAATATGTCCGCGCCCGCTGGCAGAGACTTGAAGACGCCCGGCTTCAGGAGGGGGAGATCGAGTCGCTGGAGGCCGAGCAGAGGCAGCTTGCCAACGCCGAGGAGATCAAGGAAAACCTTGGCGGCGTCGAGGAGATGTTCAATCCCTCGGATCCCAACTCGGAGGTCATGCCGTTGTCTTCGGCCTTGAAGGAAGCCCAGAGGATGCTGGAGAAGACCGCGAGGTTTGTCCCGGAAGCCGCCTCTCTGGCCGAACGGATCGATTCCGCGCGCACGGAGCTGGACGACATTCTGGAGGATGTCTCTGCCATTAATTCACGCACGGAACTTTCGCAGGAACGTCTTGAGGCTGTGGATGGGCGTCTTTCCCTTCTATATGACCTGATGAAGGGCTACTCCGCCTCGTCCGTTACCGAACTGATCGCAAAGAGGGACGCCCTTTCTGAGTCGCTTTTCGATTCAACCGCCCTTGAGGCCCGCAAGGTTGAGTTGGAGACTGTCCTGACTGCTGAAAGAAAATCCCTTGAAGGAATAGCCCACCGTCTGCACGTGGCCAGAGCCAAGGCATGCGGGCCGTTCTCAGAAGCCATAACAGAGTCAGTCCGTTCCCTTGAGATGGATTATGCGGTGTTCAATGTGGAACTTTCAGAGGCTCCGGCATCGGCAAGCGGCTCTGATGCTGTTCATTTTCTGTTCTCCGCCTCCGGAACGGCTCCTGTGGATGTCTCCAAATGCGCTTCGGGAGGAGAGATGTCCCGCCTGATGCTTTGCCTCAAGGCCATGATGGCCAAGTTCGTGAGCATGCCTACACTCATCTTCGACGAGATCGACACAGGTGTCTCCGGCAGTGTGGCCGACAAGATGGGCAGGATGATCTGCTCCATGGGAAAGGACATGCAGGTCTTCGCCATCACCCACCTTCCGCAGGTAGCTGCCAAAGGCAAGGCCCATTATGTTGTGGAAAAGGAATACGATGTCCTTGGCAAGGCCACAACTTCAGTCCGTCCGGTCACAGGACAGGACCGCGTCATGGAAATCGCCCGCATGCTGAGCGGCAGCAGCATCACATCCGCCGCTGTGGAGAACGCAAAGGCGTTGCTCTCTATCTGACCAGTCTTACTGAATAATCCGGTTCATAGACAACCCTGCGCACGGCCTCGTTGATGTAGCCGCCCCGGTTGGTCCTGACAAGATTGAAATCTGACTGAAGGCCGGAGCCATTAATGGAATAGCGCCTGTCCCATCTCCTGCCATATTCAGAATTCATGGTGGAGAAGAATTTCATCAGGTCGTAGCCTTGGAAGGCTGTCCGGCTTGGTTCCGCTCCGTAGATCGCCCTGTACTTCATCAGGAAGTTCTGGACATCCTTTGAGTCGTAGTCCACGTGATAGGACACGCTGGAGTGGAGGTTCAGCGCGTGAAGCTGCTCCACGTCGATTTCTTCGAACGTCCTCAGTTTGGAAGTACTGTAGAGCACGATGTCTTTCTTCTGGCTTGAGACCAGATAAAGAAGTCTGACAGCCTCGATGACGAATGCCTTGCTGTCAGACGCTATCACAACCCTGTTGGCGCCTGTGCCAGTCATCATTCCTTCGATCCGGCCCATCACCTGCCGTCCTTCAAGAATGTTGAACGAAAGGCTTGAGTGTCTCAGCCCGGAGCCACGCACTTCTTCGATCACATCGGCGGTGTAGCCGCTGACAGTCGCCCCTTTCTGTGTGACAAGGATCACGTTGTCCTCATTCCTGAGGTCGGACTTGATCCACTTGACCATGTCGGAGATCTGTGCCTTGGTCGGAGCCGGAGCCTGTATGATGTTTGGAATCGTGTCCGCAAGAGTTTCCACCCTTGGGTCAAGCGGTGAGACTATCCAAGTATTGCCTTTCGATGCGTTCACTGTTCTGGCGATGTCAGTGACCGACACAGGGCCGATCACGAAATCACTTTCGGAGAATCTCTCCTCGGTGACAGGCATGGCTCCTCCCGCCACGTCATAGACATTGAGGCCAACCTTGTTTCCAGCCTCACCAAGATCCTTGGCCGCCAGCAGGACTCCACTGTAGAAGTCCATCATCTGTCCGTCAGCTTTCTTTGAGGCATTGAAAGGCAGAAGAAGCGCCATGCTTGTTTCCTGTTTCCTGTTGAAGAACCGGTCGAAAATCCCATCGGCCGCCGAGCCTGCCGGAGCGTCTCCGGCCGCCGTTCCTGTCGAAGCGCCGGTCTCAGAGTCTGCTGAAGCATCTCCGGCCGCAGAGCCTGTGGTTCGACTATGCTTATCAACCATCGAACCGGCTTTCTCCCACTTTTCAGGATGAAGCGGAATCTTGATCTCGTCCTTTCTCCTGACCTTATCGGAAGTCATCCCGTTTATGTTCTTGATGGCTTCCTTGGAGACCATATATTTCCTTGCGATGGACCTCAGATCCTCGAACCACTTCACTCGGTGGATGAAATATTCCTTACTCTCGTCTTTCGTCGAGGCCTTCTCAGCGGCAACCGTTTCCTGTACGGAAGGCTGCCCGGTCCTGCCCTCCTTGACCGGAATCAGAATGATCTGGTCTTTCTTAAGTCCCTCTGTCTCCAGATTCAGCGCCGGATTGGCGTCGTAGATCTCCTGCAGGGTCACGTTGTAGGCCTTGCTGATGGAGTAGAGGGTCTGGCGTCCCTGCACGACGTGCGAGTAGTATATCTTGCCGTTGTTGCGTACCTTGTCGGTCGAGACCACAACATGTGGCTGGGAATACTCCTGAGCGGAAGCTCCGGATCCGAAGGCGGCCGCCAGGCATAGCAAGGCCGCGAAAGCAGTCAGGTGTCTGTTGTTCATCTTATCTTGTACAAATTGTCGGAAAACTCCAACATCCTCTTGCTGAATGTCTTCCATGAGAGCCTCTCTTTCTCGGCCCTGATTGAGTTAACGCAGAGGGTCTTGAGGTTGGGGTCAGAGAAGTAGGTCTGAATCTCCTTCACGATGCAGTCCACGTCAGCCTTCTGTGCGACAAGCCCCGTGCCACAGTCACCGATCGACTGGCGCAGCCCTCCCACGTCGGTCACCACCATCGGTACTTCGAAGTGGTAGGCGATCGCGCTTATTCCGCTCTGTGTGGCTGACCTGTAAGGCAGGACGGCCAGATCCGCCGCCGAGAAATAGTCTTTGACCTCGGAGTCCTTTATGTAGCGCGTGAACAGCTTGATCCTGTCCTTGGCCGGAGAAGAATCGATGATGGTCTGGTACTTCTCGAATGAGCCGTAAGGTTCTCCCGCCACGATCAGCTGGTAGCTGTCGTCAAGTTTTCCGAAAGCGTTCAGAAGGATGTCCAGCCCCTTGTATGACCTGATCAGTCCGAAGAACAGGATGTTCTTCCTGCCGTGTTCCAGCCCCAGAAGCCTTTCCGCCTCCTCCCTCGGCAGCTTCTCGCCGAAGTGCCCGTAAATCGGATGGAACAGAGTGACGTTTGGGGCGTCGGGAGAGAGTCTGCGCAGATCCTCCGCGACCTCGTCGCACAATGTGACGTTGCCTGTGCAGCCGGACAGAAAGTACTTTGTCAGAGGCGCGTCGAAGCATTTCGGCTCGTGCGGGATCACGTTGTGCAGGATCGAGATGACCTTGCAGCGCTTTTTCAGTCTTCTTGCGATGAAGCCCAGCGACGGTCCGAAATAGGACATCCAGTAACTGATCACTACCAGATCCGGTTTCCAGTCACGGATGGCCCTGTAGGTCCTCCGGTAGGTAAAAGGATTGGCCGTATCCAGCAGAGCATCGCTCTCGATGGGTACGGCGTCATCATCCTTTGTGACATATTGTGTCTTTCCCGGAAAAAGGAATTCCGGATACTGTCTTTTGAAATTGAATGCCTTGACAGTGTGGCTTTTGCTCAGTTCCAAGTAGAGACTTGCGTTGAACTGAGAGATCCCACCTCTGAATGGGTAAAAGCAGGACAGCAGAGCGATTCTCAAAGCTACTTGGCTTTAGACTCGCTTGCGGCGGCTGCCGGTGCGGCCTTTCCGCCCTTGCCCTTGCTCTTGCTTTGGATGTACTCGTCGTTGAGGCCGGACAGGATCGCGTCGGTAACGTCGAGGTCTGGGTCACCAGTGGCCACAGGGGCCGGAAGAACGCTGCCCTGGGTGGCGATGATCATGGCGTACTTGCGCTCCTCGTTGAACTTGTCAAGGAATGTCTTGATGGCGTCACCGATCTGGTTCATCATCACCTGCTGCTCCTCGGCGATCTCCTGCTGCTTCTGGGCGGCGTAGTTGTTGAAGTTGTTCTGCTGCTCCTGGAGCTTGAGGTTCCTCTGCTCGGCGACCGAGCGCACGAGGAGGCCTTTGTCCAGGTCGGACTGGAATTTGTTAACATCGCTCTGAAGCTTGTTGCCTCTCCTGCTGATCTCCTCCTGAATGCTCTGAACCTTGGTCTCCACTACCGATCTGAGATCGTTGGCCATGTCGTACTCGTCAAGCACTCTGTCGAGGTCGAACCATACGATGGAGCCGGCCTGGGCCGTGGCCTCCACAGCCTCTCCGGAAGTGGCGTTCTTTTTCCCGTTACCGTTTGAAGTGAGCTGGATAATTCCGAGAGCAACCACAGCGACGAGGGCTATGATGCTTACAATCAGTGGTGTTTGTTTCATTTTATTGATTTGTTTATTAATATTCAAGGCTACAAATGTAACTAAAAAATCTTTATCTTCGACAGATATGCCTGGATTGTTTTCTCAAGACCCATGTAAAGTGCGTCGCAGATGATGGCGTGGCCGATGGAAACCTCGTCCGTCCAAGGGATGGTCCTGATGAAATATTCAAGATTCTCAAGGCTCAGGTCATGCCCTGCGTTCAGCCCAAGTCCAAGTTCCCTGACTGCTTTCGCGGTCTTAAGATATGGCGCTATCGCTTTCTCGGGACCGGCCGGGTACTCCGCCGCATAGTCGGCGGTGTACAACTCCACACGGTCACACCCGCATGCCTTCGCGCCTTCGGCCATCGCGGGGGAAGGGTCAATGAATATGGACGTGCGTATTCCTTTCTCTCTGAATCTTGCGCAGATGTCCGTAAGGAAATCCTTGTTGGAGACGGTGTCCCATCCCGCGTTCGAGGTTATGGCGTCGTGCGCGTCCGGAACGAGGGTGACCTGATCCGGTACTACCTCAAGCACCAGATCCACGAAACTTGGAATAGGATTCCCTTCTATGTTGAATTCTGTTCTCACCGTAGGTCTGATCGCCCTTACATCCGAGTACCTGATGTGCCTTTCATCCGGCCTCGGATGGACAGTGATACCTTCTGCTCCGAATCTCTCGCAGTCGATCGCCGCCTTCTCCACGTCCGGCATATTCCCGCCACGCGCGTTGCGGATCGTGGCGATCTTGTTGATGTTCACGCTAAGTCTTGTCATATTCGTACACATATAATCATACAAAAATAATGATTTCTGTTCAGTTTTATGCAGAATTGTGCTATTTTTGAAAAATGTTTTAAAAGCCACTGATGAAGATTGCGGTATATTCCAGAGACGGCGGCGCCATGCGCGAGGAAAGGCTTTCCCGGATGCTGGAGAGATTGGGGAAAGAGTTGTTCGACCTTTACGGGATCGGCGGGGGAGGGGACATCCTTCCCGGCACGGATCTGGTCATGAGCGTCGGAGGAGACGGCACGTTCCTCTCGGCCTCCCAGTGTGTCGGCAAGTCCGGCATCCCGATTCTGGGGGTCAATCTCGGGCGGTTGGGATTTCTCTCCGAATATAGTCCCGAAGAGGCCGGCGAAGCCCTTCTGTCAGGAGGATGGTATCTGGAAGACAGGGAGTTGCTGGACACAAAGGTGTACGGTGACGTGCCGGACAACGGCCAGAGGTTCTGGCCCTACACCCTCAATGAGGTCTCCGTTCACCGTTCCGGGGCGGCCCTTCTCGGGATCGACGTGACGATTGACGGGCATCCCTTGCCGACTTATTGGGCTGACGGGCTGCTCGTGGCCACCAGTTCCGGGTCAACGGCATATTCATTGAGTGTCGGAGGACCCATCTGCGCGCCTGAAGCGAAGGTGCTGATCATCGCGCCGATCGCACCGCACAACCTGAACGCCCGCCCGCTTGTGGTTCCTGACACCACGAGGATCACCGTCTCCATGAGATCCCGGGACGATGGCGTCATGCTCTCGATGGACAACAGGAACCATCTTATACAGCCCTCAGCCACCCTTGACGTCAAGGTGGCACAGTTTTCGCTTAAGAGGGTTCGTCTAAAAAATACCAGTTTTATAAAGGCTTTGACAACAAAGCTGTTCTGGGGGGAGGACATCCGGAACAGCGGTGAATGACAATTTTGTGAATATATGGACAAAATCAACAATATACCCTTTCACGTCTCCATCATTATGGACGGCAACGGACGATGGGCCCGGCAGAAGGGGCAGCAAAGGGTCGCCGGTCATTTCGAGGGCGTCGAAAGCGTGAGGGTCTGTGTCGAGGCCGCCGCTGAGGCAGGGGTCAAATACCTTTCGATTTTTGCATTCTCCGAAGAGAACTGGGGGCGTCCGGAAGAAGAAGTCAGCTCGCTTATGGGCTTGATGCTTAAGGCAATAGCTGATGAGATTGATTCTCTTGCCGCAAAGGGTGTGAAGTTTCGTGTCCTGGGCAACACCTCACGTCTCGCTCCTGAGCTTTTGGCCGCGATCCACGAGGCTGAGGAAATGACTGAGCCTGCGCCCGGCAAGGAACCACTGCTGACATTGATCGTCTTCTTCAGCTACAGCGGCAAATGGGACATCCTTCAGGCCGCCAAACGGATGGCAAAGGAATATTCAGACCGTCCGGATGAACTTGATTCTGTCGGCATCGGGGATTTTAGTCATTACCTTGTTACAGACGGGATCCCTGATCCGGATCTTATCATCAGGACCTCGGGGGAGGAAAGGATCAGCAACTATCTCCTCTGGCAGGCGGCATATTCGGAATTCCTTTTTGTGGACACTCTGTGGCCTGATTTCAGGCGTGAAGAGTTCCGCGCGGCGCTTGAGGAATATTCCCACAGGAACCGCAGATATGGAAAAGTTAAATAACTTGCGTATATTTGTAGCTTAATTCAATGAAATCAGATTCGATGAAAGTATATCGCTTCTTGTGCCTCGCCGCCTTGTCTTTCGCCGCCCTGCCTGTTATGGGACAGGAAACGGCGAAATCGTCTGTTTCCGCCGAGGTTGACTTTGACCACCCGAAAACCTACTATCTGGGTGGTGTCACCGTGGAGGGAAACCATCAGTTTTCGAGCCAACAGATCATCTCGCTGACCGGACTTCAGAAAGGCATGAAGGTCACGATTCCGAGCGATGACCTTTCCTCGATCGTGTCCAGACTGTGGATGCAGAGGTATTTCGAGAATGTCGCGCTGGAGCTTGACCATCTGAGCGAGAACAGGGACTCGGCCTACATTACGATCCGCATCCAGGAGCGTCCGAGGGTCTCCAGATGGCTTTTCACAGGTGTGAGGAAAGGTGAGCAGAAGGATTTGGACGAGAGGCTCAACCTCCGCCGTGGCGGTGAGTTCTCGGACTATGTCGCCAAGACTTCCACGGACATCATCAAGAGATTCTACGCCGACAAGGGATTCCTTAACTGCAAGGTTGATGTACAGACCCAGAAGGATTCCATCGTCAAGAATGCGATAAAAGTGAACTTCGCCGTTGACCGTGGCTCCAAAGTGAAGATCCGCGACATCAACTTCGAGGGCGCCCAAGGTTTCACGGACTACAAACTCTCCCGCTCCATGAAGAAGACCAAGGCCAAGAAATGGTACAACTTCTTCAACAGCAAGAAATTCAACGAAAAGGAATATCCTAACGACAAGAACAGCCTCATCAGCAAGTTCAACGAGGCCGGCTTCCGTGACGCCCGCATCATCAAGGATTCCATCTACTATGTGACACCGGACAGGCTGGGCATTGATCTCCGGATAGACCAAGGTAAGAAATACTATTTCAGGAACATATCATGGACCGGCAACTCCGTCTATTCCACTGACCAGCTCAATGAGCTCCTGAACATCCGCAAGGGCGACCCTTACGATATGGTGACCATGCAGAAGAGGCTCTTTGGTGGCGGAAAGCAGGGTGATCAGGATGTGTCCAAGATATATCGTGACAATGGCTACCTGTTCATCACCATCACTCCGGTCGAACTGAATATTGAGGGAGACTCCGTTGATGTCGAGATGAGAATCTCCGAGGGAAAGCAGGCCACCTTGAACAACATCGTCATCAACGGCAACAGCCTGACCAACGAGAGGGTTGTCCGCCGTCAGTTGGCCACAAGACCCGGCTACCTTTTCAGCCAGACCGACTTCGAGAGGTCCATCAGGGAGATCGCCTCTTTGGGACAGTTCGACCCGGAGGCCATAGCGGATCCGTCGAGGGGCTATACAATCGCTCCTAACCAGTTGAACAACACCGTGGACTTAATCTACAACGTGACCGAGAAACCTTCCAGCCAGCTGGAACTCTCCGGAGGCTGGGGCGCGAACACGTTCGTGGCGACGGTCGGTGTGAACTTCAACAACTTCTCCACGAAGCGTATGTTCGACAAGAACGCCTGGAGGCCGGTCCCTCTGGGAGACGCACAGAACCTTTCGCTGCGTTTCCAGACGAACGGAACCTATTATACATCACTGGTGTTCGGTTTCTCTGAACCATGGCTCTTCGCCAAGAAGCCTACGTCACTGAACCTTCAGGCCTACTATACCCGTCAGACCAACTCCTACCTTGCGATCGGCCTCCTGTCCAACGACAAGGTCATGCAGGTGTACGGATTCTCGGCCGGAATCGGTACGAGACTCAAATGGCCGGACAACTACTTCGTGCTCTACAACGGTCTCAGTTGGCAGATCTACGACCTGAAGAACTGGATCAACGGTTACTTCATGTTTAATGACGGAAGATCTCACAACCTTAGCTACACCATCAGCCTGAGCAGAAACTCAACCGACCAGCAGATTTACCCTCGTATGGGTTCCAACTTCAGCGCCAGCCTCCAGCTGACACCTCCATATTCATTGTTCAGAAAGAAGGATCTCGGTACGCTTGACGCCAACGGCAACCCTCTGAAGGTCGCAAGCTACAAGGACATCAATTACGACAAATGGAGCTCGGCGGACCGCTACAAGTGGATCGAGTACCATAAGTGGAAGGTCAGCGGAGAACTATACACCAAGGTGATCGGAGACTTCGTGATCATGAGCCGCGCCCAGTTCGGCTACCTTGGGTACTACAACCGCAAGTGGGGATATTCTCCGTTCGAGGGATTCCGTGTCGGTGGCGACGGCATGTCGGGCTATGACACATACGGAGCCGATGTCATCGCCCTCCGTGGCTACGAGAACTACTCCCTTACTCCTTGGGACGTGACACCGTACAACTCCAACGGCTACTATGCCGGCAATGTCTATGACAAGTTCACTATGGAGTTCCGTTACCCTGTCATCCTCCAGCCTCAGTCCACAATCTTTGTGCTGGGCTTCCTTGAGGGAGGTAACTGCTGGTCTGACATCAAGAAGTTCAATCCGTTCCAGATCAAGCGTTCGGCAGGTGTCGGCGTGAGGGTGTTCCTGCCGATGATCGGTCTGCTCGGTATCGACTGGGGCTACGGCTTCGACAATCCTGAAAAGAAGAACAGGAGTCAGTTCCACTTCCTGATCGGACAACAATTCTAAATAATATTCTTACATTTGCATCGGAATCAAAACACGTAAACTGATAAAATTCTATAAAAATGAAAAAGATTCTTTTGATCGCCGCTATGGCGTTGTTTACTCTGACAGCTTCGGCACAGGCGAAGTTCGCCTATGTTGACTTCAATGAACTGGTGATGCTCGCCCCTGAGGCTGACGCTGCCAGATCACAGATGCAGGTTGCTCAGAAAGAGGCTCAGGAAACCCTTCAGAGCATGATGGAAGAGGCACAGACCAAGTATAACGAGTACCAGCAGAAGCAGTCCACATGGACTCCAGCCATCAAGTCCAGCAAGGAGAAGGAACTCGGTGAGATCCAGAACAGGATTCAGGAATTCCAGCAGTCTATCCAGGCAGAGCTTCAGCAGCAACAGCAGCAGTTGATGGATCCTATCTACAAGAAGGCTCAGGAGGCAGTTGAGAAACTCGCCAAGGCCGGCGGCTACCTGTTTGTGTTCGAGACTTCACAGTACCTTTACGTTGACAAGGCTCAGTGCAAGGATCTGACTCCTGAGGCAAGAAAGGCAATGAATATTCCTGAGGGCAGGACCATCGAGGATCTCCAGAAGGAACTTCAGGCACAGGCTCAGGGCCAGCAGCAGTAATCATTGACAGGAAGATCAGAAGAGGGTAGGCAAGAACTGATTTTTGCCGACCCTCTTTTTGCGCTCTGACATGACGTGTTGTCGCTGAGTGCTTTCCAGGACGTTTTTTCGTTATGTTTTAGGGCTGTATGCAGGTAATGAATCTTTTTTCGGAGAAAAGGTTGGTTATTCTGCTTTTTATGCTTTAATTTGTAAGGTATTTTTATAAAACACAAATATTCTTAAAATAGAAATGCAACATAAGGTTATTGATGCTAAGGATGTTGTGATCAGGTTCGCCGGGGATTCCGGTGACGGCATGCAGCTTACCGGAACTTTGTTCGCCAACCTGTCCGCAGTCTATGGTAACGGCCTTTCCACATTCCCGGACTATCCGGCAGAGATCAGAGCCCCGAAAGGGACTGTCGCCGGTGTGTCTGGATTCCAGGTTCACATCGGCAGCCATAAGGTAAACACCCCCGGGGACTTCTGTGACATGCTGGTGGCGATGAACCCAGCCGCCCTGAAGGCGAACGCCAAGTGGCTGAAAAGAAACGCTACCGTGCTTGTAAACGAGGATGCCTTCGATGATTTCGGCCTGACGAAAGCGGGCTTCACCGGCAATCCTTTTGAGGAACTTCACATCGAGGACAGGAACATCATCGTCGCCCCGATCACAAAACTGACGGAGGAGAGCTTGAAGGACAGCGGACTGGATGTCGTGTCTGTCCATAAGTGCAGGAATATGTTCACCCTCGGAATGGCCTGCTTCATCTACAGCCGTCCGCTGGACTATGTCTATACCTATCTTGAGGGACGTTTCGCCAGGAAGCACCCTGAGATGATAGAGCCGAACCGCAAGGTGGTGAATGACGGCTACAACTATGCCGCGAACATCCAGGCGGTCGCCGACACCTACACCGTCGTCCCGGACATTCAGGAAAAAGGAATATACAGGAATATAACCGGTAACCAGGCTTTGGCCTGGGGTCTCATCGCCGCTTCGGAGAAATCCGGACGGCCTCTTTTCTGCGGATCCTATCCGATCACGCCGGCGACTGCGATCCTTGAGGAGCTCGCCATACACAAGAACCTTGGTGTCAAGACCATGCAGACCGAGGACGAGATAGCCGGAATATGCTGTGCCATCGGCGCGTCGTTCGCAGGCAATCTGGCTGTGACGACCACCTCCGGCCCCGGTCTGTCCCTTAAGTCAGAGGCTCTCGGACTTGCCGTGATGACCGAGCTTCCGCTCGTGGTTGTGGACGTTCAGCGCGGCGGTCCTTGCACCGGTCTGCCTACCAAGACCGAGCAGGCTGACCTTAACGAGGCCCTTTACGGCCGCAACGGCGAGAGCCCGATGGTCGTGATGGCCGCACACTCCCCGGCGCATTGCTTTGACGCCGCCTTTACGGCCGCCAAGATCGCTATGGAGCATATGACTCCTGTCCTGCTCCTCTCCGAAGGTTTCCTCGGGAACGGCTCGGAGCCGTGGAAGATTCCTTCAATGAGTGAATATCCTGAGATCAAGCCTCGCCTTGCCGAGGCCGACGGGAACAAGTTCCATCCTTTCGAGAGGGATCCCGAGACTCTTGCCAGAAAATGGGCTCCGGCCGGAACACCTGGCTTGGAGCACCGTGTGGGCGGTCTTGAGAAGACACATAACGGAGTCCTTTCCACAGATGCGGCCAACCACGAGATGATGGTAAAGGAGCGTGCGGAGAAAGTCGCCCGTGTGGCCGCTGACATTCCTGACCTTGTTGTTGACGGTCCGGAGAGCGGTGATGTCCTGCTGGTTGGCTGGGGTGGCACTTACGGACATATTCTTTCGGCCACTGAAGAACTCCGCGCCGCCGGTAAGACTGTAAGCCGTGTGCATTTCGATTTCATCGATCCGCTGCCTAAAAACACGGAGAAGGTACTGTCTGGTTTCCGTAAGATAATCGTCTGCGAGCTTAATCTCGGACAGTTCGCCGGGTACCTCAAGACCATATTTCCGCAGTTCAACTATTTGAGCTGCAATAAGGTTCAGGGACAGACTTTCCTTGTTAAGGAGATTGTTGACGCCGCTTTAAGCGAATTATAGGAGGACAGCGCAATGCCAAAATATACATTGAAAGATTTCAAGAGCGACCAGGAGATCAGATGGTGCCCGGGGTGCGGGGACTATTCCGTGCTTGCCGCTCTTCAGAGAACCCTTCCCCTGGTTTGTGAGGAGAAGGGGATAGACAAGGACAAGATTGTGGTCGTGTCCGGAATTGGTTGTTCGTCAAGGCTTCCGTACTATGTGGACACCTACGGGTTCCACAGCATCCACGGCCGCGCCACGGCCATCGCCACAGGTATGAAGGTCGCCAACCCGGATCTCTGCATCTGGCAGGTGAGCGGTGACGGTGACGCGCTGGCAATCGGCGGTAACCATTTCATCCACGCCATCCGCAGGAACATCGACATCAATCTGATGCTCTTCAACAACCAGATTTACGGTATGACGAAGGGGCAGTATTCCCCGACCTCCAAACTGGGAGCCATCACGAAGACTTCCCCTTACGGAACGGTCGAGCATCCGTTCAATCCGGGCAGTCTTGTGCTTGGCGCGAAAGGAACGTTCTTTGCTCGTGGAATGGACACTGAACTTGCTTTGAACCAGGAGATCATGCTTGCGGCCTCAAGGCATGAGGGCACTTCAGTGATGGAGTTCCTGACCAACTGCGTGATCTTCAACAACGGCTCACACGCCGAGATTTCCGACAGGGAGCACAAGGCGGACAGGACGCTGGTTCTGCGTGACGGCGAGAAGATGATATTCGGAAAGAACCGCGACAAGGGTATCGCCCTCGACGGGTGGAGACTGAAGGTCGTGACAATCGGAGAGAACGGAGTCACCGAGGATGACATTCTCACCCACGACAGCCATTCCGACAACCTTGGCCTCCAGATGATGCTGGCCGACATGAAATGGCCGGACTTTCCGGTAGCTCTCGGAGTCATCCGCGAGGTGCCGGACATCACCTATGAGGATGAGGTTGCCAAGCAGGTCGAGAGCGTGAGGTCAAAGGCCAAGGTCCACAGTGTGGACGAGTTGCTTCACAGCGGCTCCACTTGGGAACTTAAATAGAACACACATTTTTTAACTAATTAATAACACATCACATTATGAAAACAACAGAAATAATGGCCCGTCTTCAGGCCAAGTATCCAACTGAGAAGGAATATCTTCAGGCAGTGGAGGAAGTTCTTGAGTCGATCGAGGAGGTTTACAACCAGCATCCTGAGTTCGAGAAGGCCAAGATCGTCGAAAGGCTTGTCGAGCCTGACAGAATCTTCACGTTCCGTGTGACCTGGATTGACGACAACGGTGAGGTTCAGACAAACCTCGGCTACCGCGTGCAGTTCAACAGCGCGATCGGACCTTACAAGGGAGGACTTCGCTTCCACAAGGCCGTGACCCCTTCAATGCTCAAGTTCCTTGGATTTGAGCAGACATTCAAGAACGCCCTCACAACCCTTCCTATGGGTGGCGCGAAAGGTGGCTCTGACTTCGATCCTGTCGGCAAGTCAAACGCTGAGATCATGCGTTTCTGCCAGGCCTTCATGCTTGAGCTCTGGCGCTGCATCGGCCCTGACCAGGACATTCCTGCCGGTGACGTGGGTGTCGGCGGGCGCGAGATCGGCTTCCTGAACGGAATGTACCAGAAGCTCGCCCGCCAGTATCACACCGGAGTCCTCACCGGAAAGGGCGCTACCTGGGGAGGATCCATCCTTCGTCCTGAGGCCACCGGTTTCGGAGCCCTCTATTTCACCCAGCACCTTCTCCACAAGGCCGGCAAGGACATCGCCGGCCAGAAGGTCTGCATCTCCGGCTTCGGTAACGTGGCTTGGGGCGCTGTGAAGAAGGCTACCCAGCTCGGTGCCAAGGTTGTAGCTATCTCAGGTCCTGACGGAGTCTGCCATATTCCAGAAGGCATGACCCCGGAGATGAACGAATATATGCTTGACATGCGTGCCTCCAACAGGAATATGGTCGAGGATCTCGCCACCAAGTTCCCTGGACAGGTTCAGTTCACCGCCGGCAAGAAGGCTTGGAGCATCCCTTGCGACATCGCTCTCCCTTGCGCGTTCCAGAACGAGCTCAGTGAGGACGACGCAAAGGAACTGAAGGCCAACGGCTGCTGGTGCTGCTGCGAGGTTTCCAACATGGGTTGCCAGCCTGGAGCCATCCACTTCTTCCAGAACAACGGAGTCCTCTTCGCTCCTGGCAAGGCTGTGAACGCCGGTGGTGTCGCCACATCAGGCCTTGAGATGACCCAGAACGCGGCTCACCTCAGCTGGTCCGCACAGGAAGTTGACGACAAGCTTCACTGGATCATGCAGAGCATCCACGAGCAGTGCGTGAAGTACGGCACACGTCCGGACGGCAGCGTTGACTACGTGAAGGGAGCCAACATCGCCGGCTTCATGAAGGTAGCGCAGGCCATGCTTGAGCAGGGAATCATCTAAAAAAGTAAAATTTCCTACGAATATGAGCACATCAGCACTTTGTTGATGTGCTTTTTTCATTTATATTCATTAAATTTGCAAGTTATGATGAATATGAACATTATTAAATAACACTTTTTCAAATGAAAAGAACCGCTCTGGCATTAATGCTGATCGCTCTTGCGGCTTCCTGCAACACGGAGCCGAAGACCGCTGTCCAGAAGAAGGTCGATTCGTATGCGCTCGTAAAGATCGAGTCGCCAGACCTTTCCGGTATCACAGACAACGGTAAAGAAGTCCTCAACCTCTACAAATTCGCCGCCGACCAGGCTGACAGTATCTACTGGAAGCAGTATTTTGGTGACAAGACCTTGATCGAGAACCTGAAGGATGCCGATCTTAGGGACTATGCCAAAATCAACTATGGCCCTTGGGACCGCCTTGACGGCTCCACATTCATAGAAGGTTTCGGAGAGCTTCCTCTTGGTGCCAACTTCTATCCGGCCGACATGACTGCCGCCGAGTTTGATTCGCTGGCGGATCCGGTGAAGACGAGCCCATATTCACTCATCAGGCGCGGCGCCGACGGAAAACTCACTTCTGTCTGGTATCATGACGCTTTCGAGTACAACATCGATAAGATCTGCAATTACCTCAAGGCTGCCGCTGACATCACCATCAAGCCGAGCGTGCGCAATTATCTTCTCAAGAAGATCGACGCGCTGAAGACTGACTATTATTATGACAGCGACCTTGCCTGGCTGGAGATGACGGACAGCAAGATGGACCTCATCATCGGCCCTAACGAGGTCAATGATGACCAGCTCTATGGTCTCAAGACTTCCTACGAGGCCTACGTGCTTCTGAAGGACTTGAAGCGCACCGAGGTTCTCGATCAGTTCACCTCGATGCTTCCGGAACTCCAGAAGCAGATCCCTTGCGAGGAGCAGTACAAGACTTTTGTTCCGGGCGACGAGTCCGACATCTACGCCTACGACGCCATCTACTGCGCCGGTCACGCTAACGCAGGTATAAAGCTGATTGCTTTGAATCTCCCTTACAATGAGGAAGTTCAGGCAAAGGCCGGTACCCGTACGGCCATCCTTCGCAACATTATGATGGAGAAGTTCAACAGGGTTGTCAACCCGGTCGGCATCGTGGTTTTGACTCCTGACCAGCAGGATCACCTTGACGAGGAGGCTTTCTACTGGAACATCGCTTTCCGTGAGATCTCCCACGGACTCGGTGTAAAGGAGACCATCAACGGCAAGGGCTTCGTCTATGAGGCTCTTGGCAACAAGGCTCTCACTTGGGAGGACGCCAAGGCCAGCGCCCTCGGTCTTTACTTTGTCTGCAAGCTTCTCGACGAGCATAAGATTCCGGCGCTCATCACCAAGGAGGATGCCATCACCACATTCGTGGCCAACCTCATCCGCTCTGAGCGTTTCGGTGAGGCCTCGCAGCTCGGAAGGGCTTACGTGATGCTCTTCAACTACCTGAACCAGAACGGCGCCTTCAAGCGTGGGGACAGCGGAAAATATTCAATCGACTACGAGAAGACCCTTTCACTCGTGGCAGAGTTCGCCGGCATCGCCCTCAAGACTCAGGCCACCGGTGACTACGAGTTCGCCGAGCGGTTCGAGAACCAGTACTGCGTTCTGTCAGAGGACTTCAAGGCTGACCTCGTGAACATCCGTCTTGAGAACATCCCGATTGACCTCAGGTTCGAATTCCAGAAATAAAATTAATAATCAATACTACTGAAATGGCTGAAAAGAAATTCAATGTGAAGTACGGTGTACTTCTGCCGATTGTTCTTCTGGTCACACTCTTCTTGTGGTGTGTGCCTACATCTTTCTTTGGCATCGACGCCCTGACCGTTGTGCAGCAGCGTGTGATCGCCCTCTTCGTGTTCGCCGCTTTGATGTGGATGTTTGAGATCATCCCTAACTGGGCGACATCCGTCCTGATCATCGTGGTCGCTTTGCTGACCGTCTCCGACAAGGGACTCGGTTTCTTCTGCAATCCTGAGTTCGGTCAGCTGGTAAGCTACAAGAAGATAATGTCATCTTTCGCCGATCCTGTCGTGATGCTGTTCCTTGGCGGATTCGTGCTCGCGATCATGGCTGAAAGATTCGGACTTGACGTAACTCTCGCAAAATCATTGCTCAGCATATTCGGAACAAAGCCTAAGATGGTGCTTCTGGGATTCCTCATCATCATCTCCGTGTTCTCGATGTTCATGAGCAACACCGCCACCGCCGCCATGATGCTTGCCTTCCTCGCCCCGGTGCTTCACAAGCTGCCGAGCGACGACAAGGGAAAGATCGGCCTTGCGCTCTCGATTCCGATCGCCGCCAACCTCGGTGGTATCGGAACTCCTATCGGAACCCCTCCTAACGCGACAGCGAAAGGTTACCTTGAGCAGGCCGGCATCGATGTCTCTTTCGGAGACTGGTGCGTCCACATGATTCCTTACGTGATCATCATGATCCTCCTCGCGTGGATTCTCCTTCTGGTGTTCTTCCCGTTCAAGACCCAGAAGCTTGTGCTTGAGATCCCTGCCAATGACAAGAAGAAGGACTGGAAGAGCAAGCTCGTCTGGGCTACCTTCATCATCACGATCCTTCTCTGGGCCACGGAGCAGCTCCATCACATCAGCTCCAACGTCGTGGCTCTGATTCCTCTCGCCGTCTTCACGGCCACAGGGCTTTTCGGCAAGGAGGAGATCAAGGAGATCAACTGGTCAGTGCTCTGGCTCGTTGCCGGAGGCTTCGCGTTGGGCTATCTCCTTCAGGACACCGGTCTGGCGAAGGTTCTCATCACAGCGATACCGTTCGGCTCGATGTCCGTCATCCTTGTGCTGGTAGTTGCCGGTCTTGTCTGCTACTTCCTCTCGAACTTCATCAGCAACTCCGCCACCGCGGCCCTGCTTATCCCTATCCTTATCGTAGTGGCTGAGGGCATGGCCGATCCGGCAGCCGCCAACAACGCAGCCTTCATCGCCATGGGCGGAACCCAGGCCATGATCATATTCATCGCCGTGTGCGCCTCCATCGCCATGCTGTTCCCTATCTCCACACCTCCGAACGCCATCGCGGCCTCAACCGGACTTGTCGAGACAAAGGACATGGCGAAGGTCGGCATCATCATCGGTGTCGTAGGATTCATCTTCGGATTCTTCTGGCTCACCAAGATATTCCCGTTCGCGCAGTAATTTTTCAATAATATCAGAGAAGCTGTTTTGGGGAAGAAACCAAAACAGCTTCTCAATGCTAAAAAAAAACAGTTAGTAGTTATTCAAATGAACAAAATTTTCACTTCACTTGCCGCTTTGGCAATGTGTGTCTCTCTCGGGGCGCAGGAGACGGCTCCAAAGGTAAGCCTTTACGGATTCATCCGCAATTACTACGCTTTCGACACGCGTGAGAGTGTCGCAGGAACAGAGGACTTCTTCTATTATCTTCCTAAGGATGAGAACAAGAAGGGCGATGTGGATCTGAACGGGCAGAGTTCCTTCCGCTTCGCGGCCCTTACCTCCAGAATCGGGCTCAATGTCACCGGTTATGAATATAATGGCTTGAAATTCGGAGCAAAGATCGAGACTGACTTCTACAATGGTCTTTCCGGTGTCTCCGGAACCGCGGTGCTTCGTCTTCGTCAGGCTTATGTCACCGTCGGCAGGAACGATTGGCTGGTGACGGCAGGCCAGGCCTGGCATCCTATGGCCGCAGACATGCCGGACGTGTTCTCCCTCAACACAGGAGCGCCTTTCGGACCTTTCAGCCGTACCCCTCAGGTGAAACTTGACTACAGGCTCAACGACGCGTTCTCCCTCACGGGATCGGCCATCTGGCAGATGCAGTACAATTCGACAGGCCCTAACGGTGCCAAAGCCGACTACATCAAGGACGCCTGCACCCCGGAATTATTCCTGGGCCTGAACTACAAGAAGGACAATCTCCTCCTGAGGGCGGGCGTGAACATGCTCTCCATCAAGCCGAGGGCAAACAATGGCTCTGTCAAGGTTGACGACCGCATCACCACCTTCACTCCGTTCTTCTACGGACAGTACAAGAGCGGCCTGTTCTCCGCCAAGGTGAAGACAGTCTTCGCCGAGGCCGGCGAACACGTCAACCTCAACGGCGGCTACGGAATCTCAGGAATGAAGTCTGACGGGGCAAGTTATGAATATACCCCTACCCGCAACTCTTCGACTTGGGCGAGCTTCATGTACGGCAAGAAGACCCAGTGGATTCTCTTTGCTGGCTATGTGAAGAATTTCGGAACGAAAGACGATCTCTACGGTGCCAAGGACGGCTACGCTCCTGCCGCCAACCTCTATTTCAGCAAGAACAGCTTCTCGAACATGAACCAGATGTGGAGGCTCACCCCTACCGTGATCCACAACATCGGCAAGTTCGCGATCGGTCTTGAATATGAACTCACAAGCGTGCAGTACGGAGAGTATAAGACCGTCGGCGGCGTGAAATTCATCGGTGCCAACGGCCTCGCCGAGGACAACCTCCACTGGATCACCAACAACCGTATTCAGGCCCTTGTCAAATTCACTTTCTAGTTTGGTTTAATGAGTCGAGGCTGTCGGCCTTGACAGGAGATGATGATATGAAAAGAACACTCACAACGCTTGCTCTGGCTTTGTCCATGTCGCTCTTATCTTTACCGTCTGACGCCCAAAGTCACTTGGTAAAACTCACCAATCATCTTGAGCCGTATGGCTTCTTCCGCACAAGCGCGGCGTTTGACGCCCGCGAGGTCAAGACCGACTCCGAAGACTTGTTCTATTACCTGCCTTACGACAGCGTGATCAACGGTGACGGCTACGACATCTGGTACAACCCTTCATTTAAGTTATCGGCTCTGACGACCCGTCTGGGCTTCAATCTTACAGGGTTTCAGTACGGAGCCTTGAAAGTGACGGGCAAGCTGGAGACGGATTTTCATCTGTTGAACAAGGGGGCGGCGTCTCTTCACTTGAGAGAGGCTTACCTGAATTTCGGGTGGAATGATCTCGGCAAGGTTGTCGGCTCTGTCGATCTCAAGGTCGGACACGCATGGCATCCGATGTCCCTTGACATGCCTTGCACGATAGGCTACGAGGCCGGCTCTCCGTTCAATCCTTACGCCAGAAGCCCTCAGCTGACGGCAAGTGTCTCTTTCCTCAGACACTTTTCTTTCACGGCCGGAGCCTTGTACCCGATGGAGTTCATGCCGACCGGGCCGCAGGGACCTTCCGCTGATTATGTGAAATACGGCCTTATACCAGAGCTTTATGCGGGTCTGGCATTCTCAACCGAACATTTCACGGCAAAGGCCGGTGTCGATTTCCTGAGTCTTAAACCACGCTGGCGCACCCTTGCCGACACCTATTACTATTACAAGGGAACCACCGTGAAGGACCGCGTCTCGATGATCAGTCCGATGTGCTACGCGGAATATTCAAAAGGTACTTTCAAGGTCAACGCAAAGGCTGTCCTCGCTTCGGGAGGAGATCATCTGCGACTTTTGGGAGGCTATGCCCTTTATGACAGAAGTGACCCTTTGAACTATAAGTACACCCCGCTGCGTTCACTTACGGCCTTTGTGTCCACGTCCTACGGCGACCAATGGCAGTTCATGTTCATGGCTGGGGGCATGATGGCGCTCGGTACTTCCCATGACCTTCTTACGGACTATGAGACGAACAATGTGGTTCCGGACAACATCTACTACTTCGATGGCGGTTTCAAGAATGTGCGCGACGTTGTGCGTGTCGCTCCGGCAGTGGCTTTCAATCTGGACAGGTTGACTGTCGCCCTTGAGTACAATGGCTCCTGTGTATGGTATGGTGACATCAATTCCCTGAGTTCAAGGGGAGTTGCTGTCAACAATATTCATAACGTCATAAGCCACCGCGTCTTGGGAGTGGTCAAGTACTCGTTCTAGAAAAGGGTGTGTGAATATTCCGTCAAAATTTTCTTGCCGTTTAGAATATTTTTCCGATATTTGTCGCGTAGAACAGATAGAATGAGAAGTTTTAATCATATCCACCATCATCACCTTAGTCAGAAACGGAGGTGAGTTTGTCGTGGGTATCTGTTTATGAGGGATATTTAAGTCAAGGCTCGCTTCCGTTTTGGTAGCGGGTCTTTTTTTAGAAGCTGTTTTGAATTCTTTGAAATGTTCTTTGAGGTGAAAAATCTTCATTTTCTTCCCGCTTCTTCAGTCAGATAGCACCGCTATCTTCCTTGGAAGAAGCGGTCGAAACTGAAGTTTTTCACTCTCAACCCAGCGCCCGAACCGAGGGCAATCGAACTTGTTCGGATTGCCGAGGTGAGCAGCAGGGAAAGAGCTTGCTCTTAACCTTCAAACAAACAATTCAAAACAGCTTCTTATAAAACGAACGACAAATGTTAAGAATCGCAATTCAGGCCAAAGGCCGGTTAAGTGAAGAAAGCCTCTTGCTGTTGCGGGAGGCGGGTATCGAGGTGGATGACACCAAACGGAAATTCCTGTCTCAGTCCAGCAGTTTCCCGGTGGAGATTCTCTATCTGCGGGATGATGACATCCCTCAGGCTGTGGCTCAAGACGTCGCGGATCTGGGAATCGTTGGCTACAACGAGGTCTGCGAGAGGGGAGAGTCGGTGGAGATAGTGGATCGTCTGGGATTTGGTGGCTGCCGGATCTCACTTGCCGTTCCAAAGGCTGATGAGTATTCCGGATTGGAATATTTCAACGGCAAGCGGATTGCCACATCTTATCCGAACATCTTGGGCAAATTCTTGAAAGAGAAAGGAATAGATGCAAAGATTAATGTGATCACAGGCTCTGTTGAGATCGCTCCGACCGTCGGTATGAGCGACGCGATCTTCGACATTGTGTCTTCCGGCGGGACACTTGTGAGCAACGGGCTCAAGGAAGTTGAGAAAGTAGTGTTCTCGGAGGCTGTGCTGATTTCGGGAGGGAATCTTTCGGAGGAGAAAGCCAAACTTTTGGAGCAGATAAAGTTCCGATTCAACGCGGTCCGTGACAGTAGAGGCAAGAAATACCTTTTGATGAACATCCCGAACGGCAGGATAGAGGATGCGATACGGATAGTTCCGGCGATGAGAAGTCCTACGGTGCTGCCGCTTGCGCAGAGCGGTTGGTCGTCGCTTCATTCGGTTGTGGATGAGAGCGCTCTTTGGGAGAAGATAGAAAGTCTTAAGGAGATCGGGGCGGAAGGGATTCTTGTGCTCTCGGTTGAGAAGATGGTTTTGTAGTTTTGCATATTTATTCATTGCTCTTATGCGTAATTCAGATTGTCCGGTCACTTCGACAGGCTCAGTGACCGATGTCGATGTCAGTGACGGCATTACTGCGGTCACTGAGCTTGTCGAAATGACCCCGATATACAATAACCCCCCTCGCGCCGAATGGCCAAAGTTGACAGCAAGAGCCGCCGAAAGTGATTCCGACATAGAATCCAGCGTCCGAACCACTCTTGAATATGTCAGAACAAAAGGTGATCAAGCACTTCTTGATCTTGAGTCGCGCTATGACGGAACGACTTTCGTATCTGCCGAAGCCTTGAAAGTCAGTAAAAAAGAGAGCGATGATGCCGCCGCTTCTGTTCCGCGGGAATTGAAAGACGCCCTCGCCCAGGCATATTCAAACATCATGAAGTTCCATGAGGCACAGATGCCGCAAGCCGTTAAGGTCGAGACTTCCGCCGGTGTTACCTGCTACCAGAAAGCCGTTCCCATCCGTAGGGTTGGGCTGTATATTCCAGGAGGACGCGCGCCTTTGTTTTCGACGGTTCTCATGCTGGCGATTCCGGCTCAGGTGGCTGGCTGTCCGGAAATAGTCCTATGTACCCCTCCCGACAAGGACGGGAAGGCGAATCCGGTCATTATCTATGCGGCTTCGGTCTGCGGAGTCAGGAATATATTCAAAATCGGTGGGGCACAGGCAATCGCGGCGATGGCTTACGGAACGGAGACACTTGCCAAATGTGACAAGATTTTCGGCCCGGGAAACCGTTATGTAATGAAAGCCAAACAGATGGTCGGGTTGTCGGTTGCGGCCATCGACATGCCGGCCGGGCCGTCTGAGGTCATGGTGCTGGCTGATGAGACCGCCGATCCGGAGTTCGTCGCAGCGGACTTCCTTTCACAATCGGAACATGGTCCTGACAGCCAGTCGATGCTGGTCTGTACCTCGGAAACGATTGCAAAATCCGTGGAGGAGGCCGTGACGAGGCAGACAGAAAGGTTGAGTCGAGGAGAAATCGTTGCGAAAGCATTGGAACACAGCCGGATGATAGTCATGCCAAGTCGTGAGGACATCATTGATTTTGTCAATGAATATGCCCCCGAACATCTCATTATCTCCATGCGTGATCCTTGGAGCGTGGCTGATAGGGTCGTGGCCGCCGGAAGCATATTCATCGGAAATTATTCTCCGGAAAGCGCGGGGGACTACGCCTCCGGCACGAACCACACGCTTCCGACAAGTGGTTGGGCTCATTCGTTCAGCGGGTTGAATCTGGATGCGTTCATGAGGAAGATGACGATTCAGGAGATATCCCGCGAGGGTTTGTCCGGCCTTGGGGACACAATCCGTACCATGGCTTTGGCCGAAGGGCTTGACGCGCATGCCGCCGCTATTGATGTCAGGCTTCGCGGTGATGTCGGTTCGACAGGCTCACCAACCGGTCCGGTCACAGAGCTTGTCGAAGTGTCGAGGCGATTGTCAGGTTTGAAAGATGATTTACTATGAAGATAGAAGACGTTCTTAAACTAGCAAGGCCGAACATCTTAGGCCTTGAAGCATATTCGACCGCCCGGGACGACTGCGGCTCGAACCGGCCGGAAATATTCCTTGATGCCAACGAAAACCCCTACAACAATGGCATCAACCGCTACCCGGATCCGCACCAGAAAGCGTTGAAGTCCAGAATCTCGGAAATAAAAGGGATCGCTGCGGGCAGCTTGTTCCTCGGCAACGGGAGCGACGAGGCGATCGACCTTGTGTACCGCGTGTTCTGCGAGCCGGGAAAGAGCAATACCGTGTCCATCGCCCCGAGCTACGGAATGTATGAGGTTGCGGCCGCGATGAACGACGTGGAGTTCAGAAAAGTCCAGCTGAGGCCGGATTTCTCCATGGACACAGAGGCGATGCTTGCCGCCACGGACTCCAAGACAAGGCTGATGTTCATCTGCTCGCCGAACAATCCGACCGGAAACTCTTTCCCGGCGGAACAGATCGAGGAGCTTCTTGAAAGGTTCGGCGGCGTGATTGTGCTGGATGAGGCCTACATCGACTTTTCGGTCAGGCCTTCGCTGGCATCTTTGGTCAAGAGATACCCCAATCTGATTGTGCTTCAGACGCTTTCAAAGGCTTGGGGCATGGCAGGACTCAGGATCGGACTGGCTGTCGCCGATCCGGCCGTGATCTCGTTGATGTCCAAGGTCAAGTACCCATACAATATCAATGTGGTCGCCCAGAAAATGGCGTTGATGAAGCTGGACGAGGCTGCCAAAGACAAGGCGGTGGCTGAGATTGTGGGACAGAGGTTCCGGTTGGAAAAGGAACTCCGCAAGTGTCCGGAGGTCAAGGGAATATATTCAAGTGACGCTAATTTTCTGTTGGTGCGGTTTGATAATCCGGATGAGGTTTACGGGAGGCTGCTTGCCGGAGGGGTCATCGTGCGGAACCGCTCCAAGGTCCCGGGTTGCGAAGGGTGCCTTCGCATCACTGTCGGCACTCCGGCCGAGAATGACAGGCTGCTGCGGCTGCTTGCAGGGCCGGAATGCGGCGACAGATCCGGTGATCGGACTGCCGTGGCGCGTCGTTCCGGCATAGAGAACCTTGGCGAAAGACAAGTGCGGATCGTCCGCGACACCAAGGAGACAAAGGTAGCCTTGGAACTCGACCTTGATTCTTGCGGCCTGTCCCGCATCTCAACAGGTCTCCCTTTCTTCGACCACATGCTTGAGCAGATCCCGAACCACGGAGGCGTGGCGCTTTCAATAGATGCGAAAGGTGATCTGCAGGTCGATGAGCATCACACGATCGAGGATGTCGGAATTGTCCTCGGAGAGGCGATCAACGCCGCTCTCGGCTCGAAACTCGGCATAGCCCGCTACGGCTTCGTCCTCCCGATGGACGACTGCGACGCCGCCGTCCTGATGGATTTCGGAGGGCGGATTGATTTCAGATGGAACGTGGAGTTCAATCGGGAGAAGGTCGGCGATGTTCCGACCGAGATGTTCAGCCATTTCTTCCAGTCGGTCAGCGCCGGGGCGAAATGCAACCTGCACATCTGGGCGGAGGGCGTGAACGAGCATCACAAGGCCGAGGCGATCTTCAAAGCCTTCGCCAGAGCTTTGAGAATGGCGGTGGCGCGGACGCCGTTCCCTTACGAACTACCATCAAGCAAAGGCGTGTTATGATCGCGATAATTGACTATAAGGCCGGTAACATACGCTCGGTCGAGAATGCTCTCAAAAGGCTTGGCGCTGAATATGTCCTGACAGCCAATCCCGAGACCATCCGGCGCGCTGACCATGTGATCCTGCCCGGGGTGGGGGAGGCCTCCTCAGCGATGGCTTCTTTGGAGGAGACGGGACTTGTCCCTGTCATCAAGTCCTTGACCCAGCCTGTTCTAGGAATATGCGTGGGTGTGCAGTTGATGTGTTCTTTCAGCGAAGAAGGCGGTGTGGAATGTATGGGAATATTCAAATCCAAAGTCACCCGTTTCCCTGAAGCTTCGGGCGTGAAGATACCTCACACCGGCTGGAACACCATATCCGGGCTGCGCGGCCCGCTTTTCAGGAATATTCCCGAAGACTCGTTTGTCTATTATGTGCACTCGTACTGCCCTGACATATTCGCGGATCAGACTGTCGCCGTGACTGAATATGCCGGTGTCCGTTTCAGCGGTGCGCTCCAGCGTGACAATTTCTTCGGGACGCAGTTCCATCCGGAGAAAAGCGGTTCGGTCGGAGCGGAGATATTAAAGAATTTTATAGAATTATAGTTTGTTGGCAAAACTTGTGAATAGCATGTGATTGCCTGTTTGTGAAAGTTGAGTTATGAGAAATTTTAACATAATCCCGGCCATAGACATAATCGGAGGCCGGTGCGTGCGTCTCACTCAAGGGGACTACGCGAAAGAGAAAGTATATTCGGACAACCCTGTCGAGATGGCGAAAAGTTTTGAGCGGGCCGGCGCGACAAGGCTGCATCTTGTTGATCTGGAAGGTGCAAAGGCCGCCTGTCCGAAGAACCTGGATGTGCTAAGGAATATAACCAATGCGACCGGTCTGAAAGTTGAGTTTGGCGGCGGAGTGAAGTCGGAGGAGTCTTTGAACGCTGTTCTGGATGCCGGGGCTGAATATGTCATCTGCGGAAGCGTGGCCTTTACCGAACCGGACATATTCAAGAAATGGCTTGGCCGCTATGGGGAAAAAATCATCCTTGGGTTGGATTTGAAGAATGGTTTGGTCGCGACGCACGGTTGGAAGGAGACTGTCCCGATGTCAGCCGTGCAGGCTATGGAGTCTTTTGAAGGACTTGTGCGTCAGGCTATTGTGACGGAAGTTTCAAGGGACGGAATGTTACAGGGCGTGAATCTGGAGTTCTATGCCGGCCTTCAGCAACAGTTTCCGGACGTGGAGATTATCGTGAGCGGGGGCGTGTCCAATTACGAGGATCTGGAGGAATTGAGAAGATCTGGACTTCGCTCGGCCATTGTCGGAAAAGCTATTTATGAAGGACGAGTGAAACTTGAGGATTTGTTCAGGTAATATGTTGGCGAAGAGGATTATACCTTGCCTGGACGTGAAGGACGGGCAGGTAGTGAAAGGGATCAATTTCGAGGGCTTGCGTGAGGTGGGCGATCCTGTGGAGATGGGAGCTTTCTACTCCGCGCAGGGGGCAGACGAGCTCGTCTATCTGGACATCAGCGCGTCTTCCGAAGGGCGGAAGACTTTCACTGATCTTGTTTCCCGGATAGCGGAACGGATTGATATTCCGTTCACTGTGGGTGGGGGAATATCTTCGTTTGAGGATGCGGCCAGGCTTCTGGATGCTGGTGCGGACAAGATCACGATCAACACGGCGGCGGTGTTTCATCCGGAGATCATTTCCAAGATCGCTTCCCGCTACGGCTCCCAGTTTGTTGTCGTGGCGATTGACGCGAGGACGGTCGCTTCTATGGCCGCTGAGCCTGTCGAAGCCACATCCCTGTACGGCAATGCTTACTGGCAGGTGATGACCCACGGCGGAAAAAGGCCGACCGACAAGGAACTATATTCATGGGCGAAGGAGGTACGGAACCTTGGGGCGGGAGAGATCCTTTTCACGTCCATGGATCACGACGGCACCCGGAACGGCTATGCTGTGGAGACATATTCCCGTCTCGCGGATGAACTCTCCATCCCCGTGATCGCCTCCGGTGGGGCGGGAAGCGTCGGCGACATCGAGGAAGTCCTGACGAAGGGCCGGGCCGACGCCGCCCTCGCCGCGAGCATATTCCACTACGGCGAAATCTCCATCCCCGAATTGAAAAGAACCCTCCGCACCCACGGAGTGAATGTAAGAATATAAAAGGAACTTTATGAATATGATAGATTTTAAGACTCTTAATGTCGGCGCGGACGGACTCGTGCCGGCCATCGTCCAGGACCGGAACACCCTTCAGGTCCTGATGCTCGGCTACATGAATGCCGAGGCTCTCGAAAAGACCCAGGCAAGCGGTCTGGTGACATTCTTCAGCCGTTCCCGCCAGACCCTATGGACAAAAGGGGAGACCAGCGGCAACTTCCTTCATCTTGTCTCCATTGCGGTAGACTGCGATTCGGACACCCTTCTTGTCCGCGCGATACCTGACGGACCGGCCTGCCACAAAGGCACGAAGACCTGTTGGGGAGACGCGGTACCGGCAAGCACCGGTTTTATCCGCGAGCTTGAAAGCGTGATCAAAGGCCGTCACGAGCGGATGCCTGAGAAGTCCTACACCACATCCCTGTTCAAGGCCGGGATCCCGAGAATGGCCCAGAAGGTCGGTGAGGAAGCCGTCGAGACCGTAATCGAGGCCGTGAAAGGGGACGATGAACGTATGATCTACGAGGCCTCGGATTTGGTCTATCACCTTCTCGTGCTTTTAGTCAGCAAAGGCTACGGCATCGCCGACCTGGAAAAGGAACTGGAGAGGAGACATAAATAGGCCATAATGTTGTTTTTCACAAAACAGAATGCGAACTTAGCAAGCAGTTAGTGTAATTACCGTTTTTCAGATGAGTTCAGACAGAATATTCATTTTTGACACCACTTTGCGTGATGGCGAGCAGGTGCCTGGGTGCCAGCTCAACACTGTGGAGAAAATCCAGGTGGCAAAGGCTCTTGAAGAGTTGGGAGTCGATGTCATAGAGGCTGGTTTCCCTGTTTCCAGTCCCGGAGATTTCAATTCGGTCGTGGAGATTTCCAAGGCCGTCACCTGGCCGACGATCTGCGCTTTGACACGCGCGGTGGAGAGAGACATCGATGTGGCAGCGGAAGCCCTTAAATATGCCAAGCACAAGAGGATACACACAGGGATCGGGACTTCCGACTCGCACATAAAGTACAAGTTCAATTCCACCCGGGAGGAGATTCTTGAGCGGGCCGTCAGAGCAGTTAAATATGCCAAGAAATATGTCGAGGATGTGGAATTCTACGCTGAGGACGCCGGGCGTACGGACAATGAGTACCTTGCAAGAGTGGTCGAGGCGGCCATCAAGGCCGGGGCCACGGTCGTGAATATTCCTGACACGACAGGCTACTGTCTCCCTTCCGAGTACGCCGCCAAGATCAAGTACCTTGTCGATAATGTGGACGGGATTGACAAGGCTGTCATCTCGACCCATTGCCACAACGACCTCGGTATGGCCACCGCCAACACCATGTCCGGCCTTCTTGCCGGCGCCCGCCAGTGCGAGGTGACAGTCAATGGCGTGGGCGAGCGTGCCGGCAACACGGCCTTGGAGGAGATCGCCATGATCATCAAGAGCCACAGCGACATCCCTCTCGTGACCAACATCAACACGACCAGGATCACACCTGTGAGCCGAATGGTCTCGAATCTTATGAATATGCCGGTTCAGGCGAACAAGGCCATCGTCGGGCGCAACGCCTTCGCGCACTCCTCAGGCATCCATCAGGACGGAGTCCTCAAGAACGTCAGCACCTACGAGATCATTGACCCTAAGGAAGTGGGAATAGACGACAACGACATCGTGCTTACGGCCAGAAGCGGCCACGCTGCCCTTAAATACAGTCTGGAGGTGCTTGGAATCAAGATGGAAGGCCAGAGACTTGACGCTTTTTACGATGAGTTCCTCAAACTGGCCGACAAGAAGAAGCAGGTCAGCGACGATGATCTCCTTGTGCTCGCCGGAGCCGACAGGGCTGAGGACCATCACGTCAAGCTTGAGTACCTCCAGGTGACCAGCGGCAAGGGTCTGAGACCTATCGCAAGTGTCGGTCTTGACATAGCCGGTGAGAAATTCGAGGCCGCATCCAGAGGCAACGGCCCGGTTGACGCGGCGATCAACGCCCTCAAGATCATCATCAGGCGTCAGATGGTCATCAAGGAGTTCACCATACAGAACATCACCAAAGGCTCCGATGATGTGGGCAAGGTTCACATGCAGGTCGAGCATGACGGCCACGTGTATTATGGCTTCGGAGCCGACACCGACATCGTCACCGCGTCTGTGGAGGCGTTCATTGACTGCATAAACAAATTCAGGGGATGAACACACTTTTCGACAAGATTTGGGACAGTCACATCGTGTCCGTCATCGACGGTGGTCCCACTCAGCTCTACATAGACAGGCTTTACTGTCACGAAGTGACCAGTCCTCAAGCCTTCGAGGGCATAAGGAAGCGTGGCTGCGGTATTCTGCGCCCGGAGAGAATAATATGTATGCCTGACCACGACATCCCGACGGAAGGGACTGCTTTCGCGGATGATGTATGCCGTCGTCAGGTGGAGACTTTGGAACGGAACGCGGCTGAATTCGGTTTGGTCCATTATCCGATGATGAGTCCGGACAACGGTATTGTCCACGTTGTCGGTCCGGAGAAAGGACTTTCGTTGCCAGGAATGACAATCGTCTGCGGAGACTCGCACACATCCACCCACGGAGCTGTCGGAGCTGTCGCTTTCGGAATAGGCACGAGCGAGGTCGAGATGGTGCTCGCCACCCAGTGCATCCTTCAGCAGAAACCGCGATCGATGAGGATAAGGGTAGAGGGAGAGCTCGGTAAGGGCGTGAGCGCCAAGGATGTGGCCCTCTATCTTATGATGAGGTTGACTACTTCAGGTGCCACCGGGTACTTTATTGAATATGCCGGCTCGGCCATCCGCGGCCTCTCGATGGAAGGTCGTCTGACACTCTGCAACCTGTCTATCGAGATGGGAGCCCGCGGAGGTTTCGTGGCTCCTGACGAGACCACTTTCGCCTATCTCAAAGGCCGTGAGTTCTCTCCTAAGGGGAAAGACTGGGACAGGGCGGTGGAATATTGGAGAACCCTTCGCAGCGGAGACGACGCTGTCTTTGACAAGGAATATGTGTTCGACGCCGCGGACATCAGCCCTATGATCACTTACGGAACGAATCCTGGCATGGGTATGCCGGTTGACGGAACCATTCCGTATGACACGGCTCAGAGGGCGCTGGACTATATGGGCTTCTCCGCCGGAGAAAGGCTTCTTGGGCACAAGATCGATTATGTGTTTCTCGGGGCCTGCACCAACGGCAGGATTGAGGACTTCCGTGCCTTCGCCTCGGTCGTTAAAGGCCGCAGGAAGGCGGATGGGGTCACGGCCTGGCTCGTGCCTGGTTCGTGGGCCGTCAGACGTCAGATTGAGGAAGAAGGACTTGACAGGATTCTTGCGGATGCCGGATTCGAGATCCGCCAGCCTGGCTGTTCGGCCTGTCTTGCGATGAACGCGGACAAGATCCCGGCCGGAAAATATGCCGTTTCCACAAGCAACCGTAATTTCGAGGGACGTCAGGGCCCGGGCGCACGGACGATGCTTGCAAGTCCTTTGACTGCCGCCGCCGCGGCGGTGACAGGACGTATCACTGATCCAAGAGAATTGTTATGAAACAGAAATTCAACATAATAGAGAGTGGCTGCATTCCTCTTCCGATAGAGAATGTGGACACTGACCAGATCATCCCGGCCCGTTTTCTCAAGGCTACGACAAGGGATGAAAAGTTCTTCGGACAAAACCTTTTCCGTGACTGGAGGTACGCTCCGGACGGAAGCATGATAAAGGACTTCGTGCTAAATGATCCTCGTTACAGCGGGTGCATCCTCGTGGCCGGAGCCAACTTTGGATCCGGATCAAGCCGCGAGCACGCCGCGTGGGCTATCGCCGGCTACGGATTCAGGGCTGTGGTGTCAAGCTCGTTCGCCGACATCCACCGCAACAATGAACTCAACAGTTTCGTGCTGCCGGTCCAGGTCAGCCCGGATTTCCTTAAAAAGATTTTCTCCGCGATCTCGGCCGATCCCGCAGTGAGACTTCGCATAGACCTCCCGTCTCAGGAAGTGACCCTTTTGTCCGACGGCAGTTCCGAACGTTTCGAGATAAGCGCCTACAAGAAGTATTGCTTCGAGAACGCGCTTGACGACATAGATTATCTGCTTGAACATAAAGACAAGATTGAAGAATATGAAACTGAACATAGCAAAATTGCCCGGTGACGGTGTCGGCCCGGAGGTGGTGGAACAGGCCGTGAAGGCCATAGACGCGGTCTGCCGGCGTTTCGGACACGAGGTCAAGTACAGATCCGCGCTTGTCGGAGCCTGCGCGATAGACGCTTGCGGATCCGCTTTTCCTGAGGAGACCCTGAAAGTGTGCCTTGACAGTGACGCGGTTCTGTTCGGTGCCGTCGGTGATCCGAAATATGACAACGATCCCACAGCCAAGGTTCGTCCCGAACAGGGACTCCTTGCGATGAGGCGTGAACTTGGACTTTATGCCAACATCAGGCCGGTGGAGACCTTCCCGAGTTTGCTGGATCGTTCACCGCTCAGGCCGGAGATCGCCTCAGGCGCGGATTTCGTCTGCGTCAGGGAACTTACAGGCGGTATGTATTTCGGAGAGAAAGGCCGTTTGGACGGCGGCGACACAGCGTACGACACCAACATCTACCACCGCTATGAGGTTGAGCGGATCCTGCGTAAGGCATATTCATTGGCGATGCTTCGCCGTAAGCATCTGACGGTGGTGGACAAGGCGAATGTGCTGGAGTCTTCTAGGCTCTGGAGGCAGGTGGCCCAAGAGATGGCTCCTGATTATCCGGAAGTTCAGACTGACTATATGTACGTTGACAACGCTGCCATGAAACTGATCACCGGCCCGCGCTTCTTCGATGTACTCGTCACCGAGAACACGTTCGGGGACATCCTGACCGATGAGGCCAGCTGCATCTCCGGTTCGATGGGGTTGCTTGCGTCGGCCTCGCTTGGAGAGCGCACAGGTGTCTATGAACCGATCCACGGCTCCTATCCCCAGGCCGCGGGGCGTGATGTGGCCAATCCCCTTGCCACAATTCTTTCAGCCGCGATGATGTTTGAGTACGCTTTCGGGCTGAAGCGCGAGGGCGCGGCGATCCGCAAAGCTGTCGGTGAGAGCATTGACCGTGGTTTCGTCACCGAGGACCTGGCTTCCTTCGGAGCGCGTCCTTTGGGTACGTCAGAGGTGGGTGACAAGGTCGCGGAGTTGATAGAGAACGATAATTAATGTATTGATATGAACGAACTTGACTGGGGAAGCCTCGGCTTCCATTACAGAAAGACAAACGCCATTGTCTTCAGCCTCTACCGCGACGGGCAATGGTCTGAACCCCAACTTACCGACGATTTCGATTTCCATTTCAACGCTTTCGCCGGGGTGTTCCATTATGGTAATTCCTGCTTTGAAGGCCTTAAGGCCTTTCGTGGCAGGGACGGAAAGGTCCGCCTTTTCAGGCCGGACGAGAACGCCAGACGTCTTCGGCGCAGTGCAGGCCGTCTTTCGATGGCCGCTCCATCCGAGGAACTGTTCCTAAGGATGTGTCAGATGTGTGTGAAAGCCAATCTGGATTTTCTCCCTCCGTACGGACATAACGCGTCCATGTACCTGCGTCCTGTACTCGAAGGCATTGACCCGCAGCTGAGCATCTGCTCCTCAAGCGAGGTGCTGTTCTCGGTCATGTGTGCTCCTGTCAGCACCTATGCCAAGGCTGGAGTGCTTACCCCTGTGACCGCTGTCATCTCGCGTGACTACGATAGGGCCGCTCCTGACGGTACCGGCTCCTACAAGATAGGCGCGAACTACGCGATGTCTCTTTATCCTTACAATCTGGCTCATTCTCAGGGTTATACGGAGCTGCTGTTCCTTGATCCCGCCACCAAGACGAGGATTGATGAGTTCGGGTCTTCCAACTTCATCGGCATCAAGGGCGACACCTATGTGACCCCGCTGTCCGGCAGTGTGCTGCCTTCAATCACGAACAAGTCTCTCCGCACCATTGCCGAGGATCTCGGAATGAAGGTGGAGATGAGGCCGATTCCGGTCGAGGAACTTGCCGAGTTCGATGAGGTCAACGCCTGCGGCACAGCGGTGGTGATCACCCCCATCCGCTCAATTGACGACAAGCCTCTGCTGGAGGGCTCAGATGTCTCTCGCACTTATGTAATGCCATCCGGCTCTGAGTGCGGAAAGTTGAGCCGTACCCTTTATGATCGCATCCGTGGAATCCAGGATGGCATAGAGGAGGATCCGCACGGTTGGTGCGTTGAGGTATAGCCGGTCGCTGAACTTGCCGAAGCGCCGACACGTGATTCTTCACGAAGTTTTCTTGCAAATCATAAAATCAAATCTTAAATTTGCAAGAAAACTGTAGTGGCGTGATATTAAGAACAATGAAGCAGAAAGCCGTAGCGCTTTCAAAACAGTACCCATTTGTGGTGATTACCGGTCCGCGTCAATCCGGCAAGACAACACTTGCCAAAGACGCGTTTCCGGACTACAGAAAAGTGTCTTTGGAGGACTTGGACAATCGCGCTTTCGCTGAAAGCGATCCGCGCGGTTTCATCTCGACTTATCCAGACAAAACCATCATCGATGAGGTTCAAAGAGTTCCGTCCTTGCTCTCCTATCTTCAGACACACAGCGATGATGTAGGAGGTGACGGAATGTACATTCTCACAGGTTCTCAGAATCTGCAACTTATGGAAGCCGTGGATCAATCGCTGGCCGGTCGGGTAGGATTGCTCCACCTCCTTCCTTTTTCAAGGCAAGAGATGAAAGACGGTGGTATCTTTCCTGAATCCACAGATGCGAAACTGCTTAACGGGTGCTATCCGCGTCTGTACGATAAAGGTATTTCGCCAACCGATTATTATCCGAACTACATCAATACGTATGTCGAGCGTGATGTGAGAAACATCAAAGACATCACCGACCTCGGCAAATTCACCAGATTTCTTAAACTTTGCGCGGCAAGAACCGGACAGCTTCTGAACAAGTCTTCACTGGCAAATGATTGCGGAATATCTGTGCCCACAGTTGACTCTTGGCTCTCAATTCTGGAATCAAGCTATATCATATTCCTTCTTAAGCCAGACCATAAAAATTATTCAAAGCGCCTGGTGAAGACTCCGAAACTGTACTTCTATGACACGGGACTCGCCGCTTCTCTTCTTGAGATAAAAACTGAGACCCAAATGAACACTCATTATCTTAGGGGGAATCTCTTTGAGAATATGGTTGTGGCAGACTTTATCAAAAATGATTTCAATAAAGGAATAATAGAGCCTTCGGTTTCTTTTTGGAGAGACAGTGCCGGCAATGAAGTGGACCTGATCTACAGAGATAGTGACAAAGAGGACGCGTTTGAGATAAAGTCAGCGGAGACATTCAATGAATCGTTCCTGGATGGACTGAAATACTGGTCAAAATATTCAGGAGCCAAGCCCTCGCAATTGCACGTAGTCTATGGTGGTACCACTCCAATGGCCAGATCCGAGGCAAGCGTGGAAGTGTTCAGATAAAAACAAAGGGGGACTATATGCCCATTGACTAACTTTCATCATTGGGAGTTCTGGTCTGTTGGCTATCTTTTTCCGTATCGCACCAACGTCCGGATGATCGCGGGCAGCCGATAATTGTGTTTTTTAACGGCATATAGTGCCTTTAAGATTAACAAGGCACATAGCGCGGCTCCGAGGCTTCGCAGCCTATTCCATAATATGCCAAAAACACTCAGGTGCGCTAACATATTCGCACCTGGAAGAGTAACATATTGTTCGTCAAGCCGATGATGTTTCAGGTGCGCATGGTTTCTCGCACCTGGAAGTTCGGAACACCAATAGAACGCCCTGTACCGCGGGCATCGACTCCTAGGTGTGCGAATACACTCGCACCTAAAATGTTAAGTCGATAGTAATCAAATGGTTGATGTTTCAGGTGCGCATAGTTTTTCATACCTGGAAGAATGGTCTCCAATTGTTTTGCAAGACAGAAAATGTACGGAATCAGTATCGTCCCGCAAAAGTCACTTGCGGACAGTCAAGATTTTACAAAATGCTTTCAGCCACATAATGTTCCTATGCCCACAGAGGTCTGATCGGGCTGAAAAACCCGAAACTCGGAATACAAGATTTTCACGTCAATGTGCCCTCAAGACGCTTCTATCAGGCTTTGGGCTGAAAGCGTTTCGTAAATTCACGATGAAATCGGCGTGAGGTAACATTCCTGATTGGTGCCGGGAAGGAAAGCCACTTTTTCGCCCGAAGCATAAGCCTGGAATCTTCTGCCACACCCTGTCTTATTGTATGACTAAGATGGAAATCAAGCTCCTGACATACAGATCATTGCGCAGGAGCGGTTAGTTGGCGAGAAGTGTGTTTTTGCGCCATAATGCTCTTGTCATGATGAAATTTCACTGCGACGAGAACGATATTGCCTGTTTATGCTCCTCTGGCCGTTCCGTAGAATGTGAATAAAAACAGAGAACAAGCCGTTCTTGTTTGTAGTACCCCCTCGGTATAGGACAAAAAAACAAAAAGCAAGCATCCCTTTTAGGGAAAAGATGCTTGCTTTTACTTCTTTCTTTCAATAATATATTACCATCGCACATATCAAGAAATTTTTTCAGGTTGTCAAGGGATAACCCTTCAATGTTTTACAATGTAATATTGTTTCACACTCTGCCGGCAATGTGCTTGGCGCAGGACTTTTCTTTTGTCGTGATTTTTGTGTAAGTTTGCAGGTTAAACAGACAGTCAGGAAATGTTCAGGAAACTTGCGGACAGAATGAAGGAGTTCAAGCTCACGATGAGGATGAAGCTGACGCTGAGCCTCAGCGCGATAGCCGTGACACTGCTTGTCTCCAGTGTGATCTCCATCATGGAGTACTACAGGATGAGCAACTATGTGTCGGATCTCATCGCGGACAACATCAGGAGCGTCAATGTCGCGCAGAAATTGTCCGAAGTCACGAACAAGTACAATCTGGATCTTCTGGCCCTGATAGGTGACAACTCGGTCAACACTCTTCCGGACTTCCATCAGAAGGAGTTCATGGGGCATTGCGACTCGCTTCGCAACTCCTTGACTTCCGACAAGATGGTCCCGCTGACTGATTCTGTTGTCTATGCGTATTCAGCTTACATGCTGACTTCGCTGGAACTGAACGACGTGATGCTGTCGGACTTCATCGACACCAGGGCTTGGTACTTCGACAGGCTTCAGCCCAAGTTCAGGAGGCTGAACCACTACATTGATGTGCTCAACGAGGCAATCTACGATGACCTGAAGAAGAACTCCCTGACGTTCCAGAGGGGGTTCTACAGGAGCATCATTCCGGGTGCTGTGGCTGTGGGTGTCGGGCTGCTGCTTGTGCTGATGCTGTTGTTCTTCATTCTTGTCTATTATGTCAATCCGATCTACAGGATGCTTTCCGGGCTGAACAACTACAGATCCTACAACAAGAAATACTCCTACTCCTTCGAGGGTGATGACCAGCTGGCGGAACTTAACGACGGCATCACGGAACTGACGGGGGAGAATCAGATGCTGCGCAAGAGGGTGGCCAACCTGCGGGCCAAGGTCGCTTCGACAGGCTCCGCTCATAATAATAATTAAAGAATATCCAAATGAACATCAAGGTGATATCCAGAAACGTTGGCTACGCTCTGCTTGTCAGTGCGCTGTTCATGTTCCTGTCCATTCTGGTCTCTGTGGCGAACGGCAATGACAGTGCCCTCGCCGCCCTGATGATCAGCTTCACGATCACCTTCACCGTCGGTGTGTTCCCGTTCATATTCGTAAGAAAATCGGCTGCCATCACGTTGAAGGACGGCTACATGATCATCGCGCTGTCCTGGCTGCTGTCCTTCATCTTCGGGATGCTTCCGTATGCGCTTTGGGGCGGGCCGTTCACGATTATAAACGCCTGGTTTGAAAGTGTTTCCGGCTTCACTACTACCGGTTCTACGATTTTGGACAATGTCGAGGCATTGCCGAACAGTCTGCTTTTCTGGCGTTCCTCCACGCATTTTATCGGAGGTTTGGGAGTCGTGGTCTTCCTGCTGCTGATCATCCCGAGTTCGTCTCAGATGAGGTTGAGGCTGACCACCCTTGAGCTTTCGTCCTTGTCCAAGAGGGAGTACAGATCCGGCGCGAACAAGACAGTCTATATCTTCACTTATGTCTATTTTGGATTGACCGCAGCCTCGTTCCTGCTTTATGTGATGGCCGGGATGAGTCCTTTCGACGCGATCAACCATGCGATGAGCGTCGTGGCGACAGGCGGCTTCAGCACCAGGAACGCCTCCATCGGTGCCTATGACTCGATCACGATCGACCTTATCACGATGCTCTTCATGGTACTCTCATCCGTCCATTTCGGAATGATCTTCGTGGCTGTCGTGACAAGATCCCTCAAGCCGTTCAAGAACGAGATATTCAAGTTCTATCTTTCCATGATGGTTGTGGCGGGGGTGATCGTGTCGATCTCGATCAAGGCGCACGGGTTCGAGGAGGCCTGGGGGCGCTCCTTCCTCTCCGGCTTCTTCCACGTCATGAGCTTTGCCTCGACGACAGGGCTCAGCATCGCTGACAACAGCTCCTGGCCTATTCTTTCGGACACCATACTGGTGCTTATGGGAGTATGTTGCGGCATGGCCGGCTCCACCACCGGCGGCATCAAGTCCGACAGGATGATGTTTCTGTGCAAAGAGGTTAAGTACCAGTTGAGGATGGTTCTGCATCCTGCGTCCGTCAAAGATATAAGGGTGAATGGCAGGGTGATCCGGCAGAACGACATCGCCCCGCACATCCTCTACATCGCCCTCTACGGCCTTGTGGTGATCATCTCGCTCGCGGCCTGCCTCACGCTCGACCCTGACAACAACCAGTCATTCACGGCGATACTCTCGTCCCTTGGCAATGTTGGACTTTCGGTGGACCAGCTCGGCTCAATCTACAACTTTAACGGAGAGCCATCCTCCCTCAAGTTCATCTACACGCTTGACATGTTCCTCGGACGTGTCGAGATCTATCCGATTCTGGCTGTTGTGATGATGATTTTCAGCCGGAGAAACAAGTAAAGGCTATGTACAGGGGGGAGTTTTTCTATAAGCGTTTCAAGGATAATTTTCCTTATGATGGGACGGAGGATCAGGATCGGTTGTTCCGGGAAATCGCCGGCTTCGTGACCTGTGACGACGCGGACATCCTGGTGGTCAACGGCTATGCCGGCACGGGAAAGACTTCGGCTATCGCTGCGGTGATCCGGTCGTTTGATGATTTGAGGCCGAAACGAGTGGACAAGCGGGGCGCTGAACCAGAGATTCGACAAGGCCCGCCAACCGACGAAGCGCACCGGAATACGGTAGAGGATGCTTCCGATGAATATGAAGAAATATGTTACCTTCTGGCTCCCACCGGGCGTGCCGCCAAGGTTCTCTCCCTGTACGCCGGAAAGCCAGCCCGCACAATCCACAAATGTATCTACCGTCAGAAATCCGTCGGAGATGACGGCTTCGGCCAGTTTTCCTTGGCACCCAATAAACTGTCCCAAAAACTGTTCATCGTGGACGAGGTCTCGCTGATCGGCATAGATGACTCGCAGAGGCTGGGAACCACCCAATTCGGAACCGGTGACCTTCTGAAAGATCTTGTTGAATATGTCCGCGCCGGCAACGACTGCCGCCTGATAATGATCGGCGACTCGGCTCAGCTGCCTCCTGTCGGAATGGATGCCTCGCCAGCCTTGGCGAAAGAGTATATGGATGGCTTTGGCGGAGTCCGTTATTGCAGCCTCACCGAGGTTGTCCGCCAACAGAAAGAGTCTGGTATTTTATACAATGCCACAAAATTGCGTGAGCTTATCGCCTCTGATCTCTATGGAGACGGAATGTTCACTCCGGATGAACTTGGACTGTGTGCGGACGGCTTCGAAGATGTCGTGCGGATAACCGGCGGAGAACTTATCGACACCCTGAACTCGGCGTATTTTTCTGAATATTCAAAAGACGACGCTGTGGTGCTTTGCCGCTCCAACAAGCGCGCGAACCGTTACAACGCCGGCATCCGGGCCCAGGTCTTCTATGATGAGGAGCGCTTGGTTCGTGGCGAGAAACTGATGATAGTGAAGAACTGCTACCAGTTCCTGAAAGGTGTCAAGTGTATGGACTACATCGCCAACGGTGACATCGCCAAACTCGTGTCAATCAAGAATTTCGAGGAACGTTACGGCCTCCATTTCGCCGATGCCCGCCTTTCATTCCCGGACTACGATGACACCGAGATCGTCGCGAAAGTCTGTCTGGACACCCTTGAGTCCGAGTCCGCATCCTTGAGTTACGAGCAGCAGAACCAGCTTTATAACGGTGTGAACGCAGACTACGCCGACATCCCGACCAAGAAAAAGCGCTACGAGGCCGTACGCGAGGATCCTTACTACAACGCCCTCCAGCTCAAGTACGCCAACGCCATCACCTGCCACAAAAGCCAGGGCGGCCAGTGGAGCTGCGTCTTCATCGACAATCCCTTCTGGCAGGACGAACTCACAGTCGATGACCTCAAATGGCTCTACACCGCCCTCACCCGCGCCACCGCCAAGGTTTACCTCGTCAACTTCAAGGATGAGTATTTTGCATAAGGTGTCAGGTTGCCTTAGGATGGTTCCCCGTCAGGCTCCCCGTCAAGCTCCCCGTCAGGCTCCCCGTCTGGCTCCTCATCAGGTTCTCCGTCTGGCTCCCCGTCTGGCTTCCCGTCTGGTTCTTCGTCTGGCTCCCCGTCTGGTTCTCCGTCTGGCTTTCCGTCAGGCTCCCCGTCAGGTTCCCCGTCAGGTTCCCCGTCTGGCTCCCCGTCAGGTTCCCCGTCAGGTTCCCCGTCAGGCTCTCCGTCAGGCTTCCCGTCAGGCTCTCCGTCTGGTTCTTCGTCTGGTTCCCCGTCTGGCTCCCCGTCAGGTTCTCCGTCTGGCTCCCCGTCTGAATCTCCGTGGCGGATAACTTGCTGATAATTAGGGATATGATAGTATGTTCCAGTGCGGATTTGAATACCAGTATAGTGTGCGATGTCTCACACTGTCAGATACTTATGTGCCATGATATTGTTGTTGTTGAGGGCGCCTTCCGATTTCCACCTATTGCAGAATGGGAAATTTTTCATAAACTGTCGTATGTAGTATTGAAATAATTCGTATCTTGTAGCCAGTTCACCATCAAAGCGACAAACGATAACCAGGAAACATAAAACTAACATCATGAAAAAGGCCATTCTCATCATCGTGTCACATCTGTTGCTTGTCTTCGCACAAGCCTTTGCCCAGATTCCGGAACTTACGCATTCGAGCGTCATTCCTCCTTCTCCTGTCGCTTCCGAGCTTACCAAGTACATCACCTACCCTGTGGATTTGTGCAACGGTCTGGTAAAAACAAGCATTCCGCTATATGAGATTGTTGACGGTGACATACGGATTCCGATAACCTTGAATTATCACGCATCAGGGCTTAAGCCTAATATGCGCTCAAGCCACTGGCTCGGTGACGGTTGGAGCCTGTCCACAGGGCCGTCGCTGTCACGGACGATCAATGGTGTGGCGGACGAGAAAAACTATGTGCCTCATATAGCGTTGAATGAATCGCCGACCTTTGAACAACTAAATGATATTGAAAAAATGGCTCACCTGCAAATATCCGTGTCTGATATGATAAAAAAATCCAGCCATTAAGGTAGATCCCGTGAAAGGAAGTACCTTTGTAGTCATGGATAAGGATACTACACAAGCAAAGCTCTACGAACACTACCTCAGCTTCTTTCTTCCTGAGGGGATGTTGGACTTCTTCGAACTGGTGTGGATGGAGACGGAGTCTATCACGTCTATGGAGAGCCAAAAGGACATAGCATATACCGGCGTGCTGCACATCCACCTTGATGAGCGAGACAGCCGCACGGAAGACCAGCAGGACCTGCGTCCCAACGGCTTTACGGAACCTGCCACAATGTCGGATTTCCCGGTGCGTGACCGGAGGATGGAACTGCACATCCGCAGGCGGCGGTGGCTTACCCCGGATGGCAAGAGCGTGATACTGAACATCTCTCCGCTTGTCGCAGAAGGGACCCGGTACTCCGTAGCGTTTGCCGAGATCCTGAAAAAAAACTTGGATACGACCCCGGTGACAGCTCGTTGCCTTGGTAAGTACTATTTCACTGACGGAGACCACCTTGAGCGTTGTTACAAGGACTCGCTGAGCGGGTTCCGGGAGTGGGGACAGCGGGGACACGCAAAGGACTGGGTGCTTCAGCCCGACAACATGGGCGCGCGCCTGAGCATCGACGAGTCCTCACTCCAGGACGACCTGTTCACGTTCGTGACCAACAAGGACAGCCACTGCAAGCGGGGGACGCTGATAGCCGCCGTGCGTGGCACCAAAGCCGAGGAGGTGCAGTCAATCTTGCTCCAGATCCCCGAAGAGGGGCGGCTTAAAGTCAAGGAGGTCACCGCGGACCTCTCGGAAACGATGGCGACCATCGTGCATGCCGCCTTCCCAAATGCGACCCTCACGCTGGATTGCTTCCATATCATGAAGCGCTGCAATGATGCCATTGAGGAACTCCGCCTCCGCTACCGCAGGGATGCTTTTGCTGAGCAGCGCCGGCTGGAGCTGGAACACCGAAAGAGGCTGAGGCGCAATGCCGCGCACTGCAGATGGTATCGCAAGAAACATCCCAAGACCTACAAGGGAAAGACCCGCGGGCACAAACCCATGCGCAAGAACGAGAAGTTCAAGCCGCCGGTCCTGCGCAACGGTGATACCCGGAATGAACTCCTTAAGAGGAACCGATACGCGCTCACGCAAACACCGGACAGATGCTCGGAACGACAGACGGCCAGAATGAAACTGCTGTTCGAACTATATCCGGAGCTCAAAGAAGCCTATGACATCGTAAACCGGCTCATGTCCATCTTCCGGAGTTCAACCTTGACCAGGGAGACGGCAAAGCCGAAGTTCCATGAATGGTATAAGGCGGTCAACCAATGCACGCTGCGTGAAGTGAAAGCCGCCCGGGATGCCATCAAATCAAGAGAGGATGAAATCTTGAACTTTTTTCTTGTCAAAGTAAAATTATTAAGTATGATATCAGTAAAGGTAAAGTTTAGACCATCAACTGTTGATGGAAAGGAAGGTAGTTTATACTACCAAATAATATATAAGAGAGTACCTCGACAATTTGTGACAGATTATAAAATAAAAACGACTGAATGGAATATATATAGCGGTAATCTGGAACTTAGTCAGGCAGATATACCAAGATATAATTACTTGTCAACTGTCATACATAAAATAGAATGGGATAAAAGAAGATTTCAGCAAATTTTTAACAGACTGTTATCTTCTAATAAGACATTCACTACAGACGACATCGTACAGGAGTTTCAGAATCAAACTTCGGATATTACTTTATTCAACTATATGAATAATATGATTAGCCGATTTTGGAAACAGGGACAGTATCGAACGAGAGAAACATATTCATCTGCTCTTAACAGTTTTTCTGAATTCAGAAATGGAGTGGATCTATATTTTGAAGATATAGATTCTGACTTGTTGCTTGCATATGAATATCATCTTAAGTCTAAATCTCTTTCTCCTAACACAATATCTTTTTATATGAAACGTCTGAGAGCCGTTTACAATAAAGCGATTGATGATGGATTTGTTGAAAATAAAAATTTGTTTAGGCGTGTATTTACATCTTCTGAGAAAACGGTTAAAAGGGCCATTTCACTAAAACATATAAAGAAACTAAAAAGCCTGGATTTAAGTTATTCAGCTTCAAAAGAGTTTGCTCGTGATATATTCTTATTCAGTTTTTATACTCGGGGAATGTCATTCGTGGACATTGCCTATTTACAGGAAAAGGATTTAAAGGGCAATGTATTGACTTATCGAAGGAAAAAGACCGGGCAATTATTGAATATTCAATGGGAGCATTGTATGCAGGAGATCGTCAAGAAATATTCTTCTTCTACCATCTCTCCCTATCTCTTGCCTATTATAAAAAGACCAGACGGAAATGTGCGCAAACAGTACCAAAATGTACAGTCGTTAATTAATCGTAATCTCAAAAATATTGGTAAGGATTTGAATTTGCCAATACCATTGACCATGTACTGTGCCCGCCATTCCTGGGCAAGCATTGCACGAAGTGAAGGGATACCGATTTCAATTATCAGTGAAGGAATGGGGCATGATTCGGAAAGTACTACACAAATATATCTTGCTTCATTAGAAACACAGGTAATAGATAAAGCCAATCGCAAAATACTGAAATTACTGTAATTCAGAATTATACAAGAGGAGTCATTCAATGGACTCCTTTTTTTTGTTGATGTGTCAAATTGTTCAGGGAAAATATGTATCTCCTAGTAGGAGATGGATATATACATGCAAAAATAGTTGTTTTGCAGCAAACTCAGTCCTTTTTTAAGGATTTTTTTTCATACTTAGACAGAAAAAAACCTCTAATATTCCTGTTTGTGTGACAAAACTCATACAAATACACACATAATATCATAATTATCAACTATATAATAGAGAACACTCATCTCCTACTAGAAGATGGGTAAAAATAGCAAGAATATGTGTGTACAAGATGTATACCATGAGGGAGAAGATCCGTTTGCCAATGGGACAAACGACCGCGAAGCGTATCCAAAACGTTGGATTGCCGTTCTTGTTCAAATGAATTGTGAGAAGAAAACGGCTACCCAATTGGGTAAAGCAGGTTACGAAACTTATATTCCCACACAGCAAGAAATACATCAATGGAGTGATCGGAAGAAAAAAGTCAACCGACTTATTATGCCAATGGTCGTGTTTGTTCGTGCAACAGAAACTGAGGAGGAATGGTTTCGTAATCAATCTTATGTATATAAGTTGTTGGCTATGCCTGGTAGTGATGAGGCTAAAAGAAAATTTGCCACACCAATTCCTGATTATCAAATTGAAAGATTGAAATTCTTACTTGAAAATGCAGAGTCAGAAGTAACGATTGTAAGCAATTTGAAAGTTGGTGATGCTGTTCGGGTTGTGTCTGGTCCACTCAGAGAGCTAGAAGGGGTAATCAGTGAGGCTGATGAGAAGGGTTCTATTGTGGGTATCCAGATTGATGGATTAGGTTATGCTTGTGTCAAAATAGACAAAATGTATTTAAGTATCCAATAAGAGTTTACATAATTTAATAAGGGCTAAATGCCTGATTTAAATACTATAGAGTAACTATTGTTTTTTCTTTATTTAGCAATAAATTCGAAATGTCCAAATACATTGCCAATAGAATATCCGCTACACATAATTACCTATTTCCAGATGAGTTAGAAATAGATCTTATCAATGTGACCTACCATAAAGGAGCTGTCTTAGGTGATAATATTATTGTCATCCCAAGAAATAATATAACTAGTGTTTACGGGAGGTTTAATGTTCTCTTTGCGGATGTTATTATTGAAAGTGCGGGAGGCAGACGTATTGTAGCGGAAGGTTTTAAAAAGTCAGATGTACGAGATATCGTTCGAATATTAACAAAATAACTCGCAAAATTGATTATGAGGATTGAGGTTAACAAGAAAGATTATTATTATATAATATTGATTCGTTTTTTGCGATAGCTGCATTACATCAGCAAATTTCGAATCTATTCGTTGATATCAAGCTCCTCAATGCTTCAATATTCTGGGTAACCAACAAAGAACGGATAAAGTATAATTTGCCACAGTTCAACTATCATAAGAAATTAAAAGAAATGGCAACAATACAATCCGAGCAGATGAGGATACACAATTTTTTTGCCCACGAGAATCCGTTTGATGCCAAATATAGAACATTGAATGACAGACTCAACGCTGTTAAAGATGAGTGTTTTTATGGATTCAATTGTTATGCGGAAAATATCGCTGATGTACCCATTATTAAGGCAAATGTACAACTCATTATTGAAACAAGACATGGCGTAGCACATTTTTTTAAAATTAATGGAACTGAGATTATCCCATATACCTATTTGGAATATGCAAATACAGTTGTAAATGCTTGGATGAATTCACCTGGGCATCGATCTAATATTTTGAATCGTGATTATATCTATTTGGGATGTGGCTGTGCCAAATACGACAAGACTGATTCAGGTTGTTCGATATTGAATTTTAAACTCACTCAGAATTTTGGAGGGAAAGAATTATTTGATCCACTCAAATATGGTATCGGTGGAGTAAAGAAAACAATTCGGATGATTAAGAAGAATTTAGAATAAGTCCCAAACCTCAATAAATCTCCTGTGGTTTGGTCACATAAAAAAGTTTAACGCTCTATTGGGAGATTGAGAGCAAATTTAAAATTATTGACTATGGCCGGACAAGGTTTAATGTACAATGTTGACATTGTAATGTGTATTGATTGCACAGGCAGTATGGGTGATTTATTGAATACTGTAAAAGGGAATGCGCTCAAATTCTATCCCGATTTAAAGGAAAGTTGCGCGGCAAAAGGTAAAGAAATTTCAGAATTACGCATTAGAGCAATTGCATTTAGAGATTTTGGCTGTGATGGTAGTGACGCAATTGCAGATACAGGTTTCTTAAGTATTCCCGATCAGGAAGATAAATTTAAGTCTTTCGTAAACGGGTTAACACCAGCTGGTGGTGGTGATGAGCCAGAAAATGGTCTGGAAGCACTTGCTATGGCGATTAACTCTGATTGGACAACTGGTGGAGATAAACGTCGCCATGTTATTGTCGTTTGGTCTGATGCTTCTACTCATCCTGTTAACACAGTAGGCTGCGGAAATCCTACCTACCCACACAAAATGCCATCTAATTTTGACGAACTTACTGATTGGTGGGAGAATGAGCAAGGTGGAAAAATGAATAAACAAGCAAAAAGACTTATTCTATTCGCTCCAGATGCTAGTGCATGGACAGAGATTGGTTTGAATTGGCAAAATGCGATTCACCATCCTGCAAAAGCTGGAGCAGGTTTGGAGGATGTAGATTATAAGACTATATTGGCAGCAATTGTTAACTCCATCTAATGAAAGATACTCTTAATAACCTAATAAATTTTCTTAGAAACAGGTTATGTACTGTTTCTAAGAAAATTTGTCATATAAATCAAATAAATGAAATGGAAGAAACCTGTGGATTTCATTTTATGGTTGAGAAGATACTCCATCAAGGGGAAGATTCTGAGCCTATATGCTTAATGCAAAATAACACTTTTGCAGTCGCAGTTTTTGATGGCATGGGTGGAGCTGGAGCTGCAAAATGTAAATCTGATTATGGAGAGGATTGCACAAAAGCATATGTAGCATCTCGAATGATTAGGGATTGTGTGGAGAATTTATTACTTTCCGGAGTAAATGTGAATGAGCAAGTTCTACATGATAGAATCCAAGAAAGATTTAGACAAGAATCTGATATATATCCCTCGATAAAAAGTGCGCTACGTAGTTCCCTTGTGCGTGATTATCCAACAACAATGGCCTTGCTGACTGCGCGTAGAGAGAACAATACGACATGGATTGATAGTTATTGGGCGGGTGATTCAAGAAATTATATGTGGACTAAAGAGGGATTTTATCAATTGAGTATTGATGATATTCAGTCTGGTGGTGATGCTATGGAGAACTTACATAACGATTCACGAATGTCCAATTGTATATGCGCTGATCAGCCCTTCAAAATCAATCATAAGCACGTCCAAATAGACGAGCCATGTATTTTGTTGAGTGCGACAGATGGTTGTTTTGGATATTATCCTTCGCCGATGCACTTTGAAGCTGTATTAAAAGATGCGTTAAAACAGGCTAACAACTATGCTCAATGGAAAGAACTTGCTCAGCAATATATTGCGGAAATTACTGGAGATGATATTTCATTAAGTCTTTTGATTATACCGCAACTCAGCTTCAAAGAGGTGCAAAAAAATATGCTAAAGGATGTAAAGCGTTTTAGTGAGATACGTAATCTTGAAAAGGATATTCAATCCGCAGAAGTGATCTTAGCTGATGAGCGTTCCAAATATCAACCTCTTTTACAAGAAATCTGGGAAGAATGCAAACAGGAATATGTAAAATATATAAAATCTGAAGATAATGCTTAAAGGAGAGGTTATACATAGCTATAGAATCTTAGAAGATTTTAAAGTTGCAGGTGGAACAAGTAAAGTCACTTTTGCTGAGCGAGGTGGTAAGGAATATTTCATCAAAGAGTTTCTTTCGCCAAAGTATCCAACGGCTGATAGTCCCGGTAGTGAAAAGGTCAAGGCTCAAAAACGCAAAGCTTGCGAAGAGTTTGAAAAACACCATAAGGAACTTAATGCTCTCATCAGTAGTAAAGTGGGCACTGGAGGTAATTTGGTTGCTGCCGTTGATTTTTTTCGTGAAGGACCGTGCTATTATAAGGTTACAGAAAAAATAGACGTATCATCATTGACTTGCAAAGAGATTTCATGCCTTTCTATGGATAAGCTTTTGCTAATATGTAAATCAGTTTGCCACAGCGTAAAAATTTTGCATGACCTAAATATTGTACATGGAGACCTCAAACCAGACAATATTTTAATTAAAAAAACAAGTGCAGGATATTCTGGTAAATTGATAGATTTTGATGATAGTTATTTTACTGGAGCTCCACCAAAACAGGAATGTCTAGTTGGTACCCCAGAGTATTATTCTCCTGAGCAGGCTGCTTACATAATGGATGAAGATGAGGAAATATCTGGTTCTACATTGACGCTTAAATCAGATATTTTTACGTTAGGTATAATATTTTGTGAATATCTGACAGGAAGAAAGCCTTTATTTGATACAAAATATTCTAGCACTTGGAGTTGTGTCGCTGATGGCGGCAAAATTAAATTTTCAGGAGCGCTATCAAACGGTTTTGAAGAAGTTTTACGCAAAATGCTTTCTTTAAACTCAATAGATAGACCTAGTATTGGTGAAGTGTTTGAATTCTTTAAAGGTATTAAAGATGATGGCAAAACTATGTCTGCAACAGATTCGCCAACAATATCAACACCTGCGAGCAAAGGTTTGCGTGGTAGCGGTTTGGGGATTGGAGGAACGAAAACATCCAAAACAGACGAATTAGGCACCTCACATCCTTTTTCATCATCCTCAAGTCCATCGAAACTTCGCATCGGGAAAGGACTAAAAGTATAGTAATAATTTGATTTAAGGGAAACAGAGGTATATTTGGGCCTTCCGCTGTTTTACATTATATATATGAAGCAAATAAATGAAATAACGATAGAAGTCACACACGCAGGTTTTGATGATATTGCTCAAATATTAGATTTGCTAACGATTAAGTACAAGCCATATTCAGGTCTGTTTGATTGTGATATCTTGTTTATAAATTGTGCAAGTTCTTACAATATCGATAAGTTCAAATTAAGGGCATTTGTTGAAAAAGGAGGTATTGTGTATGCCTCAGATTGGGCAAGTAGAGCAATTTCCGAAGCCTTCCCTGATATTATGCGATTTGCTACTTCTCTTGATGACATTGGAATTGTTCAGGCAAGAGTTGTAGATAATGATTTAAAGCAGCATATAGGTTGTTATGTGAATGTAAATTTTGATTTGCCTGCATGGTATATTGTATCTGAGATTATCTCAGGCGAAGTTTTATTGGAAGACAGTAAAACTCATCAACCATTAATGGTAAAATCTCGTATAGGGAAAGGTGGTCTGTATTACACTAGTTTTCACAATCATGGGTTAACCACGGAAAATGAAGAAAAGTTATTGCAACTTTTAATATTAAAACAAATAGGCGAATTAAATTCTCAGAATATTCAGCAAACAGCGAATTACAATGGAATAGATTTAACGAATTTGCAGTATAAAGCTGCATATACGGCCCCCTTTCCTAAAGTTGTTGATACCCCCCAAATAGATAGTAAAAAGGGAATCATTACAGCGGAGAGTTCTCCAAAAGCAGAAAGTAAAAGCCTAAGAGGGAAAGGACTAAACTATACAACTGATACTAAAGTGCCAAAACTACGCATCGGAAAAAATCAGAATCATGACTAGTAGAGGGAAATATATTTTAGGTGCTATAGCTGGAGATATTATGGGATCTGTTTACGAAGGTTCGGAACTAAAAAGGTATGATATCGATTTATTTACAGATAAAGCAGATTTTACTGATGATACAGTCCTAACCATTGCAACAATGGATTGCTTGCTTAAAGCCGAGGATTATTCAACAATGTATAGAAATTATGCCCGGCAGTTTCCTGGACGAGGATATGGTTGTGGTTTTATTAATTGGTTACTTAAGACCAATCCTATGCCTTACAATAGTTGTGGAAATGGTTCTGCGATGCGTGTTAGTCCTATAGCATGGTATTGCCATACTTTAGAAGATGTTTTAAGGGAGGCTAAAAAAAGCGCAGAATGTACTCATAATCATCCAGAAGGTATTAAAGGGGCACAAGCAATAGCGGCGTCTGTTTTTTTAGCACGAAATGGTTGTTCAAAAGATATAATAAAATCATATGTCAGTCAAAATTTTGGATATGATTTAAATAGAAATATTACTGATATTAGATTAAACTACACATTTGATTCTACCTGTCAGCACACTGTACCTGAATCTATTATTGCATTCATTGAAAGTAGAGATTTTGAAGATTCAATAAGATTGGCAATTAGTTTAGGCGGAGATAGTGATACCATAGCCTCTATGACTGGAGCAATTGCAGAAGCATACTATTCTTTGATACCTCAGTACATATATGACAATATTATAGATCGGCTTCCTTTAGAGATGCTAGACGTCATTGAAAGGTTTTCAAATCATGAATAGTATTTGTACAAAAAAATAACGAGTTTGTATTTCAATAATCATTCCTATTAACGTATTGAATGGCAATAAGGATTGTAGATTATGAATTGGCTTTGCAAAAATTGTGAAACAATAAATAATTCTGAAGAATTCATTTGTGAGGTATGCGGAAAAAGGCGTCCTGCTCTAAAGTATTATAGATATGAGATGGCCGGAGAATATGGAACATTTAATCTGCAATGGGAATCAGAAGAAACAACAGAAGTATATCTGCTAAAAAAAGGAAAGAAAATATCGCTTGATGTTTCAGGCTCATATTTGTTGAAAAATTGCAAGAACAAAGAGGCCATAACTTTACTTCTTAAAAATGAAATTGCTGAATACAAATCGGAAATTACTATACTTTATGAAAAGCCAAAAATAAAATTATTTGAGATAGACGAAGAACGAATACTTGTTGGCAACAAAATTAATGTTAAGTGGGAAACAATCAACAGTTCAAAAACTCAAATAACAGGTGTTGGAGAAGTTAATCCAATTGGAAATCGACTAATTAAAGTCGAAGAACACGAAGTCAGATTAATTGCAGAGAATGAATTAGGACGAGTAGAGGCGATAAAGACAATAGAAATTATCCCACAACCGGTTATTCGTTTTTTTACAGATAAAATAGTCCCTCGTTATGAGGTCGGTGATTCAATAAGTTTCAAATGGCAAACAGCTAATGCGACTAAAATAGAGTTAGACGCACCAACGGGAAAAGTTGATGTATCTGAATTGGAGGAGTATATAATAAATGCTACAGAGAGCTATACTTTTAGGCTCATAGCTACAGCGTTAGACGAGTACACAATTTTTGAGAAAGAGATAGATGTTGAAGTTTTCCAAAAACCTGTAATTTTCTATTTCGCTGTAGAGCCAGAAGTTGTTGTAGATGTTATGCCAGTTACGCTATCTTGGAAAGTAGAACATTCTAGATGTGTAGAAATTACTGGTGTTGGTATAGTTCCACAAGAGGGTAAAAAAAAGGTGCTTTGTAGTAAAAGTGCTGTATTCTCCTTGATTGCAAAGGGTGAACTAAGTGATGTATCCATAGAAGCTACGGCAAGAGTATTTCCTACTCCAATCATAGAAACACTTAAGGTGCCTATGCCTGATTTTGAGAGTAATATTCATGTAGATTTTGATTTACGACCGCCCAAAATTGATCTTGGAGTAAGAATCCCAATCAATTTGAACATGCCTTCTATCAAATTTACCGACCCCAAAAGTTCAACATTAGATATTAAAATCCCAAACTTAATGGCTATTAGGTTAAAAGAAAACCTGATAAAACTACCCCCTATTTCTAACAACTTTCTGAGTATCTTTAAAAGATTGTATAATTATGTCAGAGGAAAAATTAGAGCCAAAAGATGAGCGTCATATGAGTTTTCTACAAAATCTCTTATGTTCATGCGCTGGCGCAGACAAATCAATCCTTAAGCAATGTCCCACTGAATGGAACAAATATGCATGTATAGGAGCAACTATCCTGTTTACCGGTATCTTGGCTTCTCTGTCAGGTGGGTATGCCTTATTTACCGTTTTCAGAGGAGGTGACAGAGCCATTATGTTTGCTGTGTTTTTCGGAGTATTATGGGGCTTGATAATATTCAATTTAGACCGTTTCATCGTTTCTACTTTTAGGAAAGTTGCTGATGGTAAATGGTGGCAGAAATTTCTACGAGAATTACTGCATGCTTCGCCACGAATTATTCTAGCAATTATTATTGCTATAGTTATTTCAAAACCCGTTGAAATTAAAATTTTTGAAAATAGACTTTCTGAGCAAATCAAACGCAACGAGATTGAGGCCAAGAAGGATATAGTCGATGATTTTTATGGTATACATAAAGTTAGCGATAAGAAGGATAATGTAAACGCTTTAGATGTAAGTATTGCGACTGCAGAAAACGAACGAAACATCGATCCTCCAGAAGTCCAAAACCTACAATCTGAAAAACGTCAAGCAGAACAAAGGTTAGAAAAGAAGCGTGCAGAAAATAATTCTTTGATACAAACACATAGGCAGGCTATTGCTCAGATAGAAAATAATCGAGACAATTATAGGCCGACATATGACGTTGATGGCAATATTGTTGGTGAGAGTCTAACCAAAGAGGCTAGTGATAAGATTTCCTCTCATAATTCAACTATCCGAAGTTTGAATCAAGAAATTCGAACTATGCAGAACCAAGTTAATAGCCTAGACAGGCAAATAACAACAGCTCGTAATGAATATAGGGCTCAGAAAGACGAACAGATTGCGACACTGAGAGCAGATAAGAGTAGAGCGGAGTCTGTTCTAAGTGATGCTATTGCCACTGCGGAAGAGGAGGCTTCAGATGCAAATATGGTATCAGAGAGGGCTTTCTCAAATAATTTTATATCCCAGATAGAAGCATTGGGGGATTTGACCAGCACAAATAGAACAATGGAAATAGTCAGCCTATTTTTAACACTATTGTTCTTAACAATAGAGTTGGCTCCGATATTAACTAAGTTGATCACAAAAAGAGGACCATACGAAGAAATAATGGAGCGTACTGAATACGAGTTGATGATAGAGCAGAAATTCCTAATCTCTAGAAAGAATTCGGAAGTCAATGAGTTGTTGGAGCAAGCGGAGGATGCAGCAAAACTTCGAGTTGAAATTATCAATAGACTTGAGAAAGATCGAGCAGAAACAGAACTCAAAACCAACAAGAAACTCTTGGAGGAGATTGCTGCAAGACAAGAAAGCCTTGCTATGAAAACGATTGACAAGTGGTATAAAGAAGAATTGAAAAAATTATAGTTCTATAACGACTTATTTTATCTGACGATTGAACTAAATCAAACTATATTATGTTATGGAGACATTGGAATTACTCGATAAATTTATTTCAATCCCTAGGCCATCCGGATATGAGACTGAAGCGAAAAAATGTTTTATAAAATTGGTTTCGCCTTTTATTGATGATTGTTGTGAGGATATTCATGGCAATGTTATCGCGAAGAAATACGGAAAGACTGATAAGACCATAATGCTTATTGCACATATCGATGAGGTTGGGATGCTCATTACATATATAGAGGATAATGGTTTTATTCGATTTAATATTATTGGAGGAGTTGATTTATCTCTTTTAAAAGGGAGAAAAGTTATTATCAGACATAAAGGTAATGTAATCCCTGGTATTATAGGCTCAACACCTACCCATTTGCAAAAACAGAATGCGAAGAACAATTGTGCGGAAATAGATATATCCGATTTATGGATAGATATAGGCACATCAAGCAAGGAAGAAACAGAACGACTCGTATCTATAGGAGATTGCGTTGTTTTTGATTCATCTATGACCCTATTGCACAATGGTAATGTGACAGCCAGAGGATTAGACAATGCTGTTGGAATTGTAACACTTCTGGAAATAGCATCTAAACTTCCTTCCAAATTAGAATATACTATTTGCTTAGTTGCATCAATACAAGAAGAAATTGGCTTGAGAGGCGCTATCACAGCTGCTTATACAGTGCAACCCAATATTTGCATTGCAGTTGATGTTACCCATGCCACAGATTGTCCCTCCATGAATAAGAGCAAATATGGGGATATCCGTTTGGGAGAGGGTTGTGTTATCCCGTTTGGAGCAGACATGACTCCTGAAATTCAAGACGAGATGCGCCGTATCGGGACAGAACAAAATATTTTGTGTCAAAAAGAGGTGCATCCTTCACGATCTAGTACAGATATTCATTCTGTACAAGTTGTTAGAGGAGGTTGTGTCACGGGATTGGTTAGTATTCCGTGCCGCTATATGCATTCTCCAGTTGAGGTTATTTCTCTACATGATATTGAATATGCAAGTAGAATTATAACAGAGTTTATAAAATCAAGAAGATAATTAACAAGTAATAGATTAATAAATATAGAATGTGTTTATGTAATATAAAATTCAATATAGGAGATGCCGATAGCCTATGTTAAGTGGAGGCAAAACAAACAGTTATCAATATGAAAGCTCCATTAGAGATTATTCGTGCTGGCTTTTCAAAAGTTGAACTTAATCAGAAATTGATGGCTCAACTTGAATTATCAGCTTGCTGTTCCAACTATTGCAAATCTGATTGATAGGTGGACACATTACCGTTGTGATAGATTATGAGTTATGCAAACATCATAATTCTATCACGACGGTTTCTAAAATAGTTTTCAACTATAAATAGAAATTACTACTGATGCGATAAATTTTGGTTTAAAAGTTTAATTCAAGTTCATTGACATTTTGATTTTGAGTGAGTGGGGCTGGAACATCCAGCAGTTCGCGGAGATCAGTCTTGGTAAGGAGCGATGCTCCTACCACCTTTGAGACTTCCGTAATGGTCAGCGGGCTTTTGATCGCAGCTTTCACCCAGGCGAGCAACAGATAAGTGCTGATTGCGACCCAAAGATGGATCTTGACAGCATTCTCCGAGTATCCCCAGAGGGCTTTGATGGTCAGGTTGCCCTTGATCCATTTGAAGACTCAATCTGCCATCTGTTGCGGTAGATGTTGGCAATTACAAGCGATCCGAGTTCGAAGTTGTTGGTAAGGAAGATGATAACCTCTTCTTTCTCAGCATTATAGAACTTAACAATGCGCAAGTCTTTAGGATACTTTTTCCGGCTGGCATAGCCTGTAAAGCGAATGGTCTTATCTCCAACGATACCCACCAGGTCATTGATGTTGTAGTTGGTCTCAACCACCTCATACTTCATGGGAGTCTTTGCCCTGGTAACGAAGCAGGTCTCATTCTCGGTCATCCGGTAAAGGGCTTCCAAGTCCACATAGGCCTTGTCCATCGTATAGATTGCCCACTTGTATGGCTCATACACATCCAGATAGTTGCTATCATGATATCTGCTATCCGTTATGTAGATGGAGTCCGGTATGCTTCCGCGTAAGTCCAAGACAGTATGCATCTTAACGCCGCCTTTCGAGTACTTGCCAAGAGCCCATTCAGCCAGCTTGATGCTGCAAGGAATGGTGGTGGAGTCTATCGCGAAGATCTCCCAGCCGGGAAGATGGACGTCAGGAATATCCTCCTTTGCGTACATCGGACGCACTTTGCGGATGAGCCACATGCCAAGTTCCTCGAAGATCCTGTAGTCCCGCACCTCGTTTGCCTTGGACAAGGACGAAGGGTCAACAACCGTTGGAATACCAAGGTGATAGGCTGCCTTTTTGATCGACCTTAGAACTAAAGCGATGTCTTTCAAAGACTTGCATCCGGCCATTTGGCCAAACATAAGATGAAGACAATGACTGTAACTGTTCAGATTCTTGGCGTGAAAGTCTCCGTTGTACTTTTCAACGGCGACTTCGAAGACCCATCTGGGGAAGTATGTCATTACTTGCGAGAAGACATATTTGCCTTGGTTCATAATTTGCGGCTTTTAGCAGCCACAAATTTAGCCAAACGCTCACTTCAAATCGTAAAATGTCAAAGAGCTATTTAAATAATTTGTAGTTAAGGACTTGCAACGATGTCGAATCGATTTATCGCATCGGAAAGCGATTCAAATCGTGAATAAGCCAAAACATCAGTAAAACATTAAATATTAATAAGTTATATAAACAGCGCATTAAATTAACGCATCACTAGTAAATAGAAATAATTAAAGTTACAACAAGAAAAATCATATAATTAATCTATTATGGAATTATCTAAGTATATTATAGCACAAGAATTAAATGAAAACGCAGAAGCAATGTTGCTTTATCAAACAAGAACAACTGCATTGGTCTTGTTGAATAAAGAACAATATAATGATATTTTTATCAAACGCGATTTTTCGGATAAAGGTCTGGTATCCCAATTAAGTGATATGGGCTTTATTGTAGACTCACATAATGAGGAACTGAATGTAATAATAGATACCAGAAGAAAATTTATGGAGATTGGGCATCAACATCTAACTATCCTAACCACAACAAAATGTAACGCCAAGTGTTTCTATTGTTTTGAGAATGGGATTGAACATTATGACATGAGCCTTGAAACAGCAGATGCTACCATATCATTCATAAAAAATAATTTTAGAGAAAAAGTTTTAAGTATTCTGTGGCTAGGAGGTGAGCCATTAGTGAATTTTGACACAATTAGATGTATTACAACGAAATTAGTTGATGCTGGTTATGAAATAATAACCTCTGTAACTACTAACGGAGCATTATTGACAAAAGACATGGTAGACTTTTTTAAAAAATATTCCATAAGAACTACTTTGCAGTTTAGTCTTGATGCCGCAATTAATGAAGAGTATTACAAGATAAAGAGATACGAAGGATTAGATGAGCATAATGCTTTTAATCACGTTATTAATAATATTAAGCTATCAATTGATAGTGATTTATATACTGACATCCGCTTTAATTTTGTATCCAGTAAAATTCAAAAGGCCAAAGAGGTTTTTAAGCATGTTAAATCTCTCCTAGACAATCACGATTTATCAAAAACATATATATTCCTTGCTCCTTTAGATCTCAATGGGAATAATGAGATTATAAGTGATTTTCATGGTAATATAGAGCACCCTTATTTACAGGTAGTAAGGACTCAACTAGAAATGGGATTCCCTATTAGAGCAGAATTACAGCAAGATTCAAATGATATTTTAGCTTCATTTGCATTAATGCCGACATGTTATGTTTGTGGTATGACAACAAAAATGAAGATTGTTGTAGACGCTGATGGAACGTTATATAAATGTCATCGATTTGTAGGACGAAAAAAATTTAGTTGCGGAGATGTTACTATTGGAATTGATGAAACGAGTCCAAGCTATTTGCAATTCCGAGAAGTCAATATTACTGATGAAGAATGTAGGAATTGTAGTATCTTGCCAATATGCCAATCAGGATGTATAGCTAAGAGAGAAATGCTTGGGAATTCCCAAAAATGCCATAAAATCAAGCAAGTACAAAAGCAGCTTGTAAAGATGTACTACGAAGCAGTAACTCAAAAATAGTCTTGGTATGATTACATCAAAATATATAATTCAGAGTGAATTAAATTCTGTTTATGAACCTCTTTTACCTAAGTTGGAAATGATATATGTAAATGGCGGTTCATTTGAAATGGGAGATGGTTCGGAAGGGAATGACAATGAAATTCCAATTCACCATGTTACACTTGATGATTTTTGCATAAGTCGGAATCTCATAACACAAGCGCAATGGATTGCAATAATGGGATATAATCCATCTCATTGGCAAGGGCTTGATTTACCTGTTGAGAACATTAGTTTTATGGAAGTACAGGACTATATACAACGACTCAACAAGAAAACAGGAAAACATTATAGACTTCCAACTGAAGCAGAATGGGAATATGCCGCTAAAGGGGGCAATTGTTCAAAAGGGTTTATGTATGCGGGATCTAACGACCTAGCACAAGTTGCATGGTATTCCTCAAATGGAGATGAGCATACACATCCTGTTGGTACAAAGGAAGCTAATGAGATAGGGCTTTATGACATGAGTGGTAATCTCTGGGAATGGGTTAATGATTGGTATGATAAATCATATTACTATTCATCTCCGGAACATAATCCATTAGGGCCAGACACAGGAGTCTACAAAGTTTTACGGGGAGGACGATTTGGTAGTCCGGCAGCTCGCTGTCGAATAGCTAGCCGTTGCTTCTGCGAGCTAGAGAGAAAATGTAATGCTCATGGATTTCGATTAGTGCTCCCGAGTGAAGAGTTTGAGGATGTTCTGATTTTTAGCACAATGACTGCTCAGATGAGAACTATAACCAAAAAACAATACTATGAAATATTTGTCAAAGGACTATTACCTCAAGGTAGTTTGTTGGCTAATTTGATATCAGAGGGATTTATTGTTGAATCTCATGAAAAAGAATATCTGAACTATCAGATAGAATTAAACAAACGTTTAGAACAGTTGAGGAATTCCGTCGCAATATTAACGACTACAGATTGTAATGCTAATTGTTTTTATTGTTTTGAAAAAGGTATTGACAAAACAATATCAATGAGCGATATAACAATAAAAAATGCCATCAAATTCATAAATGACTATTACATTGACAAGAATCTGAATGTATATTGGTTCGGTGGAGAACCCTTGATGAAGTTTGATGTAATAAAATCTATTACAGAGAAATTAATCGCATGTGGATTTACACTAACCACACACATCGTCACGAATTTATCGTTGCTCAATGAGGAAATGGTTAAATTCTTCAAATCCAACTATGAGCATGTATCATTTGAAATACCAATCGATGATATAAATGATAAATATAATGCAATCAAACGCTACAATGACAGAGATTCAGAACAGGCTTTTAATGATGTAATTAATAACGTTAAATTATTATTAGATCACAATATTTTTGTATCAATTAGTATTAACTATGTCCTCAGTAAGGTTCAGGATAAAATAGAGTGCTATTACAAATTAAAAGAAATCCTATCTGATTATCCGTCCTCTATGTATTACATGTTTTTTACGCCTTTATCTTTGGATGGGGACAAAGAATTGGTCACCAAATACAAAGGAATAATGGAGCATCCGTATTTACAGATTTCCAACCTAAGAATCAATAACCAGAAGAATATAGACAGGGCTTTTTTATTAAATACACTTGCATTAAGGCCAAAGAAACCTTGTGAAATAGATGCAAAGAGAAAAATGTTAACTATAAATGCGGATGGCACTATCTATAATTGTATACGTCTTGTAGGGCGAGAAAAGTATAAAATCGGTTCCGTTTTTGAAGGTATAACTAAATTAGACGATGTATTGGAAAAGCAATTTGAGTGTCATAATCCTAGCTCCCAATGCAAAGATTGTAATATATTGCCAATATGCTTGGGCGGTTGTGTTGCCAGAAAAATTCTATGGGGCAATGGGCATGAGTGTCATAAAATTAAGCAAGTACAGAAAGAATTAATAGAGATATATTATCAAGAACTTAATAAGATTTAATATAATGTATTATACACTAAGGAGATACGACCCCGTACGAGACTTGTCACATATATACAAGGTGTTTAGTGATTATTCGGAACAGTATAAATTATGTTCTGTTATAAACGCTAATTCATATGAATCATTCCCACAACTTTTTGAAAGAAAAATTGCTGCAAATTTCAATGACTTTTTAATTATAGAATGTGAAGATCAGTTTGCTGGTTTTTTGGCGTCTTATGATTATAAAGTTATAGATGGACATATAAAAGCAATGATGTACTTGGAAAAAAAATACAGAAAGGGAACTATAGGCCTTGCTGGAATTGAGTTTGCAAATCTTTTATTCCAATACTATAATATACATAAAATCTACACTGAAGTATATGCTTATAATATTGAAAGTCTAAATTATCATGAGCATATCGGCTTTAAAGAAGAATGTAGATTGAAAAATTACAAATACTTTGATGGCAAGAACTGGGATGTTATTTATTATAGCATTCTAAGAGATGATTTTTATGAACAAAATAATCGTGTTATAAATCGCTTTTTAAAAGTTAATAGTATTAATTTGAATGCATAATGAAAATATGCTTTGCAATCAATAATCTTTGTGCAGGAGGAGCAGAAAGGGTATTATCGGCTTTAGTAAATGAAATAGCGACAACCACTGACAATGAGATCTCTGCAATATGTTTCGAGAAACCATATAATTTTTCTCGCTTCTATCAATTTCATAGAAAAATAAAAGTTTATCTTGTTGATGATCGTACAACTTTAGATATCAAATCCGTTTTAGTTAAAATTTCTCCGCAGGTGGTGGTTTCATTTCTTAATCCAATGAACTACATGATATCATTGGTTACTAGGGAAATGCATATTCCACATATTGCCTGTGAAAGGAATAATCCATATCATAGTCCAGAGAAAGAGCAGGATAGACTAAATCGAGATGATGCTTTTGTAAATGCCGCAGGTTGTGTATTTCAGACAGAAACAGCCCTCTCCTATTTTGTTAATAAAATAGGAATAAGATCATCAATAGTAATACCTAATCCAGTAATAATGGATTGTTATGAAAGACCGGCAGAAAGAAAAGACAGACTAGTTACTATTGGTAGATATGCTCCACAAAAGAATTATCCATTCTTACTTAAAGTTTTCGCATTTTTTCTCAAAAAGAATCCTGAATATAAACTAGATTGTTATGGAAAAAATTCAGGCATACTTAAAGAGATTAAAGAGCTGGCAGAAAGTTTAAAGATTACTCATGCTGTAGAATTTCATGAACCCACAGTCAACATTCACAAAGAGATTGCCAATGCAAAACTATTCGTGACAGCATCAAATTATGAGGGAATGCCTAACGCATTAGCAGAAGTTGCGGCATTAGGTATTCCTTGTGTTGCATCAGATATACCTGGAATTAGTGATTTGGTAAGAAAGTATAACTTTGGGGTATTATGTAAATTAGATAATCCCTATAGCTTTGCGAGTGCCATTGAAACACTTCTGGATGATGATGTGTCCTTAAGTTTGATGTCAGATAATGGAAGGGGTATAATGAATGATCGTAGTATTACAAAAATCAAAATTCAATGGTTAGATTACATAATGAAAGTTGTCAATGACTATGCTGTATAATAATCATTCATTAAAACGATTGGAAAACAAACCATATAAGCAGTATCTTGATAAATATCACCGATATTTAAGTCAGGATCATATAGAATTACTTAAATATTATTATTACAAACGCACTGGGACTCATCTTGATTTAGATTCTCCAAAATCGTACACAGAGAAATTACAATGGCTGAAGATGTATTGGAGGGATGATTTGGTATACGGTTGTGTTGATAAGATTAAAGCTAAAGAAATTGTAGCATCGTTAGGATGTCCAGAAATCGTTATGGAATCGTTATGTATATTTGAAAAATACAACGATATTGATTTTTCAAGACTTCCTGAAAAATTTGTTCTAAAGCCCAATAATAGTAGTGGATTTAATTTATTTGTCTCGAATAAAAATGATGTCGATGTCTATCGAACAAGAGACGTTTTTAAAAAAATCCTAAATATAAAATATTACGCAGCCAAGTTGGAATGGTGTTATGAGAAAATTCATCCTCGAATACTGTGTGAGCCATTATTCGAATTACCCTCCAATAGACCTTTAGATTATAAATTTTACTGTTTTCATGGTGAAGTAAAATTTATTGAAATATTAAATGCTACTGATTGGTACGACAATGAAACAATACATATCCTAATGGTTGACAGGAATTTTCGTAAACTTCCATTTTCTTTGTCGACAAAAAGTATGGAGGTTTCTCAAAGTTGCGATTTTGAGAAAATGGTAAAATATGCAGAAATATTATCAAGTCCATTCCCTCATGTAAGGATTGATTTGTATAATCCTTCAAATGGAGTTATTTGCTTTGGCGAGTTTACTTTTTTCCCAGAAGCTGGATATTGTGAATTTATCCCAGTTGAAGCAAATATGCAAATAGGCCAATGGCTTGATCTAACTAAGATATAAAGATGGTAAAGTTCGTTTATATATTAGTCAGCAATGAAAATGATTTTTATTACGAGCAGGCTCTTGTTTCAATCTTGTCTCTGAAATATCATAATCCAGACGCATACATTACATTAATTGTTGATGACCAAACTATGGGCTCCCTGAAAGGGAATCGTAGTCGTATTTTAGAATTAGCAAATGAGTTAAAAGTAGAATACCTTAATCAAAAGTTATCTTTGAAAATACGCAGTAGGTACATCAAGACAAATATGCGGAATATAGTGGCAGGAGATTTTATGTATATTGACTCTGATACTATTATTGTAGATACATTGCATGTTGAAGAACTTGATGTCACTATCGGAGCTGTTCGCAATACACATTCCGCATTACTTTCCCAAAGCCCAAGCTATCATACATTGTTGTATAATCTAAATAAATGTGGCCAACTTGATAGTTCAGAGGAGTATTTCAATGGAGGAGTGTTATTTGTTAAGGATACTATTTTGACACGGAGTTTTTTTTCCCACTGGAATGATTTATATAAAAAATATGTCCTTGAGTTTGACATTGATGCAGATCAGGTGTCTTTATATGTTGCCAACATTAATTACAATGAGGTAATAGAAGAGTTACCAGGAGAGTATAATTGGCAAATTGGTTTTGATATTAACTTTTTATCTAATGCAAAAATTATTCATTTATTAACAACAGCTCATTCTAATTATGAGAATAATATCCATTATTTTCAAAATTTCGATGTCTTAAAAATGATAAAGAATAACCTTTTAACAGAAACTGAAATTCTTGAAAAGGTAAAAAAAACAAAATCATTATTTAATCCTAAGGCTAGGATAAAATGTGATAATTTTGATTTCAATAGGAGGGCAGCAGAGATAAGAGAGTTTGCCATAAATAAAGAATTATATCTTTTTTGTATGGATAAATTGGATGTTGTTGCAATATACGAATTAAGAAAATCAATCGAAATAAGAGGCATTATTACTATAGACAGTACCTTCTCTAAACATTATAATGTAGATCTGCCATATATTCCTATTGATAATCTAAGAGTTCGTAAAAAAGGAAATACTGGAATCTTAGTATTGCCAATACGAGCAGATATAAATCAAATTCTTTCTATATTATTATCATATGGATTTTATAATATCTACATAATATAATCATCGATTATGGAAGACATTTATTATATAAAATCATCATCAGATAAGGTCATAATATATTCTCCACTTAGACGATACGCCTTTCATGTTGAAGAATGCCAACTTGCGCAGGTAAAAAAATGTTTGGCGCAAGATGTCGTTTGTGATGAGCAAAAACTATATTCGTTAATCTCAAGATTAAAGGAAATACCAGTAATTATCCCTAATGATGATACTGTTGTCTTTAATCATAATCATCTGATAATTCTTCTAACTCAAAAATGCAATCTGGGCTGTACATATTGCTATGCACAATATGCAAAATCTAACAAAACCATTAATCCCGAACAATTATGGGTGGCAATAGACTATGTCTTGCAGAACACACCAACCAAGATGAAAAGGTTTACATTTGCAGGAGGAGGAGAGCCATTGGTTGAATGGGATTTACTGCGGCAAGCAATATTATACATTAAAGAAAGATGTTCTAATGTAAGAATTTCTGTCATTACAAATGGAACATTATTAAATAGAGATAGAATCTATTGGTTAAAAGAACACGATGTTACGATTAATATTTCATTTGATGTTTTACCAGAGATTCAGAATAGGCAAAGGCCAATGTTGGGTGGAAGAGAAAGTTTTAGCCTAGTAAGTCGTAATATAAAAGATATGATATCATTGGGTTTAGAGGTGCCATTAAGAATAACTATATCAAAAGATTTTGTACATAGAATGCCTAATATCGTTGAGTTTGTATACAATAATCTTCCAGCAACAAAAATACTCAATATCTGGCCTGTAATTGATGTGACGCAAGAGGAAGAGGAGTTCTATGAAGAGTACATAAATTATTTTTTTGAAGCAAAAACAAGGGGTTTCTCATATGGCATTCATGTGGTAAATTGGCTTACAGTATTGAATAAAGTTCATTCGCGCTTTTGCCAAGAAGATTTTTCAATAACTCCCAATGGAAAGATTGTTACTTGCTTGAGAGCATCATCAGAAAGAGATAAATTTTACGATAATTTTTATATTGGTGATATCACGGATCGGATATGCATTAATCAAGATAAAATGAATAAATCATTTCAACTTCTAAATAGTAAACTGCCAGAATGTCAGAGTTGTTTCGCAAAATGGAGTTGTGCTGGAATATGTCCAAATACAAGATTGTTACTCAATACTCCGGAAAGGATTGAGAAACATTGTGGCTTTGTAAGAAAATTCATTTGTAAAAATATAGAATGGGAACTACTCAATAATGATGGTGTGGTTGATTATAATAACATATTCTAAATATTGTGAGACTTGCAATGAGAGTGTAGGACACACAGTATAATATTAGTTCTTTGAGATAGATATAATTATGAATATAAAGTAACTACTCAGGTACCCGGCCATAGGCCGGTGGCCCCATGTCATCTGGTTCGACTCTGTGGAATCCAAGGGCGATCATGTCAAGACTG
>ERZ773165.82-NODE-82-length-82323-cov-28.717861_pt1 | contig 82323 bp, 72 predicted proteins | sample MGYA00581003_ERZ773165 | MGnify/ENA primary metagenome ERZ773165 (study PRJEB29015, sample SAMEA2737817) | human gut metagenome | biome: human gut; feature: human-associated habitat; material: faeces | place: China | collected 2012 ... | reverse complement strand
AAAGCAAAGTAAAAAGGGGCTGTGAAGAAATGAGGATTCATTTCTTCACAGCCCCGCCGGTATCATTCCATGGGATAGGTACTGTTTGCCGTAAAGCGGACATACTCCCAGAAGTGATCAATGATATATTCGCGAAGGAGAACGGCTGAGAGCGGCAGCTTGGCATCTGTTTTCCAAGACAGATACAGATAGCGATAGCACTCCTGGTCTCCGACGGGAAGAGAGGCCACCCCTTCCTGTGCAGAGTACCACGTCATCTGCGGCACGAGAGCCACGCCGAGCCCGGCACGCACGAAATCACGCACCGTATCCGGGTTATCGCTCTCCATCACCACCTGCGGCGTAAAACCCGCTTTTTTGCAAAAGGCTTCCAGCGCGCCGCGCAGCATGAAGCCCTTGGGGGCTGCGATGAAATTTGCCTCCGCATAATCGGAAAGGCTCACATAGGGCAGATCAGCATGACGATCATTTTTCGGCAGGATCATGACGAGACTTTCCCTGAAAAGGCTGACCGTGTGATCATTATCGATCATGGATAGATCGGCGTAAAGCGAAAGATCCAGCTTGGCGGCCGCCTGCTGCGAATCCGGACGCAGGATCTCCAGGATCGCCGTCGGATGTTCTTTCTTGAACTGCATCAAAAAGTTGGGAATCATCTTTGTCGCAGAAAGGATCGCAAGCTTCACCGTAGACTGTGCGAGATCGCGAGAGTCTTTGAATTCCTGCTGCATCTCATCGAACTCTTTCAGAAAATTCTGTGCATGCTTCAAAAGGATGTGCCCATCACGCGTCAGACGGATATTTCTCCCCTGGTGCTCGAAGAGCGTCACCTCCAGCTCCTGCTCCAGCCCGCGTATGGTGCGGGACAGGGCAGGCTGCGCGATGTGCAGCTCCTCTGCCGCCTTCGTCAGATGCTCCAGTTCCGCGGTCTTTTGGAAATACTGAAGCGACGTGAAATTGAGTTTCATATCCGCCTGCCTTTCAAGGAAACTCAGTGAGGGGCTGAAGACCACGGGCTCTACGCCCCCTTAGTCTTCAAGTCTTGAAATCTAACCCCTGTTCCTTAATCCCCTGTTCCCTAATCCCTTAATCCCTAATCTAGATTTCTGATCCTTGATCAGCAGCTGCTCTGCTGTCCATACTTTTCCTCTGCCTCACGCGTCAGTACGAAGGCCTTCGCTTCGATTTTCCCCTGAATGCGCTCCGTGTACACGCCTTGGATCTCCGGCGTAAAGCCCGGAAGCTCATTCATCCCCTCCACAAAGTCTTGGATATAGTCCATGACGATCTCCGTCCAGCGCTCTCCGGGCTGTACGCACGGGACGCCGGGCGGGTACGGGACAGCTGCCTCAAGTGCCACGCGTCCTTCGATCTCCTTCAAAGGCACCAGCTCACCCTCGCCCCGCACCAGCGCCCAGTTCGCTTCCTGCGGAGAAATGAAGTACGAGGGGAAGAATTTTTTGAGGAACATTTTCTTCTGGAGCACATTGATCTTCTTGGCTTTATAGAAATCATGAAGCTCCTGACAGAGCTGCCGGATCGTATAATTCTGATAGCGTTTCTCAAACTTCTGATAGATATAGGGCAGCACGATCTCCATCGCTGCATCCTCGTCGATATACCTTTCAAATCGCACCAGCTTCGTGATGAGATGATCCAGCTTGGTCTTTGTCTCAGCCGGCGTCATGAGGAAGAGGATGTCATTCAGGTCGCATTTTTCCGGAATGATGCTGTTTTCTCTTAGATACTCTGCCAGAATGATACCGGGGATACCAAAGTCCTCATACTCTCCTGTCTCCATCGAGATGCCGGGCGTCATGAGCTGCAGCTTCAAAGGATCAATGAAGTACTGCCCTTTGCCATAGCCCTGAAAGGAGTGCCATTTCCCGCCCGGTTCAAAGGTGAAGTAGGAAATATCCGTCGCCATGTTCTCCGTGTCGCCCTCTTCCCACTTTTGGTTATGAACGACAGGAGGCACGATCGGGCGCAGGTACTTGCAGCAGCGAAGCACGGACTTTCTGGCTTCAATGGCGGTCGCGATGCACTCATGCCAAAGGAGCTTGCCCGCTTCGCCTTCCTGCATCTTGGCATTCATATCCAGCGATGCGAAGATCTGGTAATTCGGCGATGTCGAGGAATTCACCATGAAGGCATTGTTCATGATCTTGTGCGGCACATAGCGCTTCTGCCCCTTGATGTGGCTGTCTTTTTTGAGGATCTGGGATGCCTGTGAGAAGCCGGCCTGCTGCTTATGCACTGACTGCGTCACGATGATGCCCGGATCCTTCGGCCCGAGATCCAAAAGGAGCGGACTCGAGTCTTTCATCATTGGGATGAACTGCTCATAGCCCACCCAGGCCGAGTCAAAGACGATGTAGTCGCAAAGATGGCCGATCTTATTCACCACCTGCCGCGCATTGTAGATACAGCCGTCATAATTGCCGAGCTGGAGCACCGCCGCGCGGATCGGACGATCCATGAGCGCGCGCTTCGGATCCCGCTCTGCGATCAGCATACGGATGTACTCTTCGTTGAAGCAGTGGTCGAGCATCCCGCCAATGAGTCCGAAGGGATTTCTCGCCGTCTCCAGATAGATCGGGATCGCACCCGCTTGAATGAGCGCACCATAGCCCATGGACTTGTGATTGTTTCTCTCATACAGCACGAGATCTCCCGGCGAGAGCAGCGCATTCATCACCACTTTATTGGCGCCGGATGTCCCGTTCAGTATGAAATAGGCCTTGTCTGCATGAAAGACCTTCGCCGCATGCTGCTGCGCCTTGAGCGGCATCCCCTCATGGATCAGCAGATGTCCCATATCTACATCCGCATTGCACAGGTCCGCACGGAATGCATTCTCACCATAAAAATCATAAAAAATACGTCCGCCGGGGTGCTTTCTGAAATACTCGCCGCCCTGATGGCCCGGGCAGTCGAATTCCGTATTTCCTCTCTCGACATACTCCATCAGACTTTTGAAGAAAGGCGGCAGGATCCTGGCCTCATACTGCTCGGCTGCACTTTCGATCTGACGCTTGTAGTATTCCTGCGAAGCCCGGGAAAGATCCAGAATGCCATACGCCTCCCCCAAGACGTCCTCACACAGCTCTTCCCCTTCCTGGACAATCAGAAACACGGGGATGCCAAAGGCTTTCAGATGCGGATCCCTAAAGATCCCGCGATCCTTCTTCGTGATGATGACAGCAGCTGCTTCAGGCAGATCGCAGTCTTCCAGACGTACACTCTTCCGTCCTTCGATCTCACCTATCATGCTAAAGGCTTCATCACTGTACGCAATTTTCAGTCTCGCCTTCATCCTTCTATTCTCCTTTCTCATCCACATTCCCCATATAAGCCCTCGATAAAAAAACGTTCCTCCCCATCGTACAGGAGAACCTGTACCTTGTCAAACAGAAGAAACGCCATGAACCGGATACGGATGTCATCACAGGAAGCCCTCTCTTCCCTGTCTCCGCTCTTTCATGAGACTTCGTTCACGGCACATACTTCATGCCCCAGTTCAGTATGGCATGGAACACAGGAAGCAGATCCAGTCCCTTTTCCGTCAGACTGTACTCGACATGGGGCGGAATTTCGTTGAACTGTTTCCGTCTGACAATGCCCAGCCCCTCCAGCTCACGCAATGCATTCGTCAGCATCGTATTCGTCAGACCGGGAAGAAACTTTCGAAATTCACCGAAACGCATCGGGCTTTTCACGCAGAGCAGATAGATGATCTGCATCTTCCACTTCCCCTGCAAGAGCTGTAAGACACTTGTCACCGGGCAATTCCCCTTTTCCGTCAGAATAAAAGAATCCAGCCGGGTAAGAAATTCCTCATACGAGAGTTGTTGATTCATAAAGACCTCCAAAAAGATGTGAGCGCAACACGGACAGATTCACCGCCCCCCTCTGTTGTTCTCAGGAGATAGGGAACAGAAAGAACATCACACATGCCCTCCGGTGATTCCTGCAGAAATTCCATCCTTAGTATCATTCACCATACCTGGTCAGAAAATTCTGCGTACTTGCATCTTTATCTATGCCAAGTATGATAAATATACCGATACAAAACAAGTACAAGAAAGGATGATTCTCATGACAGAAGAAATCAGAAACACACTCACCGAAGAAGTAAAGAAGCTCATCGCCGCTCCCTCTGCTTGCCCAGAAGCAAAGGCCGCTTGTGAAAAGTGGCTCGCTGCAGCCGGCACCGCTGACGAAGAAGCAGCCACGGCTATTCTGAAAAAGGAAGTCAACGCAGACATCATGCCGATCGATGGACTGATCGGCTTCGCCGGCTCCGACGCCGGCAAAGCGCTCTTCGGGGAGGAAAGAGCCGCTGCCCTCCTCGCTCATGCGAAGGACATCAAGGAAAAGGGCGCTCGCTTCTGCGACTGCCCGGCCTGCAGCGCCTGCGCCGAGATCATAGGTACATTGAAATAATGGATCAGTAAAAAGAAAAACCAAGGGCGCTCTCTATCCATTGCCTTTCGTAAGGAAATGCTGCTTTCCTCGCATTTGGTTTCCTTGAACAAAAAACTGTGGGCTTTCATTCGCAGGCTCGCAGTTTTTTTATTTCCCATCCTCCTCAGATATGCTATGATAAGGGAATCGTCTGTTTTCAGAAAACAGAATCCACCAAAGCAATCTCTCATCATCAGTCACTAAGGAGCTACCCATGGAAACATTTCTTCAATATGCTGTCATCTGCCCGCTGGTCATGCTTGCGGGCTTCGTCGATGCCATCGCCGGAGGCGGCGGGCTGATCTCCCTGCCGGGCTACCTGCTCTCCGGACTTCCCGTCCATAACGCCATTGCGACAAATAAGATGAGCTCGACGATGGGGACAGTGCTTGCGACATTCAAATTTGCCCAAAGCGGCTTCATCCCGTGGAAGCTCTCGCTCTCCTGCGTGGTCTGCGCCTTCGCCGGTTCCTCGCTGGGCGCGAATCTGGCTCTCCTGATGGATGCGAAGATCTTCATGATCTTCATGCTGATCGTTCTCCCTGCGACAGGGCTCTACCTCACGCGCGGCAATGTACTGGTCACAGAGAAATCGCCGTACACGTATAAGAAAACGGTCATCCTCAGCATGGTGACTGCCCTCTTCCTCGGCGTGTATGATGGCTTCTACGGCCCCGGCACCGGCACCTTCCTGCTGCTGCTTCTGACGGGCATTGCGCATCTTCCTCTGAAAGAGGCGAACGGCGTGACGAAGGTCATCAATTCGACGACGAATATCGCTGCGCTCTGCATCTTCCTCCTGCATGGCAAGGTACTCTTCCCCTTGGGCATCATCGCCGGCCTCTTCGGGATGGCAGGCAACTATCTGGGTGCGCTCTACTTTGAAAAGGGCGGTGCGCGCAATGTGAAGCCGATCATTCTTCTGGTCCTTTCGATCTTCTTCTGCAAGATCGTGTATGAAATGTATATCAAGTAAAAAAGCAGCCGAAGGGCTGCTTTTTTTGTACCAGTCACCACACGTCATATGCGCCATCTTTGCCAGATGCGTTCTATCTTTACGATTTCCTCTCTCGGAATCCGGCATTTTTCTGCCAGAAAGGGGTACTCCACCTGAATGATTTCCTGCATGCGCTCGATTTCCTCGCGAGGGCATGCCACTTCATAGTAGGGAGCCGTCTCTATCACCGCCTGCAGGTCTGGTCTTCGGTTTCTCTCATCGATAGCCAGAGCGAAATCTTTAGTATAGAAATTTGGATTGATATCATACGCCGGTGCGAGACGCCAACCTCTTTCGGTCAGCAGAAAGCCGTGATTTCTGAGGTGACAGTCCGTATTATTTACGAGTACGCTAAAAGTCACACGCCGCCACAGCTCCTGCAGGTCATTTCTGGCATCACAGCTGAGGGAGCTGATACATTCCGCAATATCAAAAAAAGAAGCATCATCTCCATCCCGCTTGCCGACCATCGTCATCGCAGAAGCGAAATGAATCCGCGCATCCTGTTCACGGTCAAAGCGTTTCGTGAGATAGCAGCTCCGATTTCCTATCATTTCCAGCTTCGCCTCTACCATATGAAGGCCGCACTTCTCCCCCAGCTCATGAGTCAGATACTCCCAGCTTTCCGTGTGCTCCCTGTCCCGATCGGATTGAAACTTGGCAATCCAGATTTCGCCTGCTTCGTCGATGACATTCATTTTCGGGCGGGCACCGCCCAAAGAGGAACCAATGGAAATCAAATCCTGAAAATCGGTATTCTGTAAAACAGCGCCTGCCCGCTCGAAAGCGTGAGCGCAGTCTTCCAGCGCTCGGAGGCTTGTCAGCGGTGGTACCCGCCGTTTGTCATGAGAAATATATGCGCTGCCATCATAGATACGGATACCGCCCATCCGTACATCATCCTCCACGCCGAGCAGGAAATCGCAAGCATCGAGCTCTCTTGGAGATCTCCCTTCCCTTTCGGCCATCTCTTGTTCTTTCCGCTTCAGAAGCTCCCGTCCCCATCGGTCCGGTGAAGCATCTTCCAAAAAGCCAAACAGGCCCGCTTCTGCATACTGCCGCCCGGGAAAAGGAAACAGCGCTGGGTCCAGCATAAAGCCCGGGTGCTTCTCCAGCCAGTCTTCCTCATACTCGAACGCAATCATCTGCCCCCGCCGGTCATGGCTGATGATGAGGCGTCCAATGCAGTGTCCTTCCTCCCAGGCGGCGTGCAATTCATAACTTTTTTCGTCTTTCATTCAGTTCCCTTTCACTTATACTTCAACAGCTCATCATCCTGCAGCATGCGTCCCAACGGGTCATCTGCCAGGAAATTGTCCAGTTCCTTCACCATCCCGATCGCCATCAGCACATTGACATAGATGCCAATCGCTACAGAAGGCGAGCCCTTCTCTACCTCGCGCACAGAGAAACGCGAAATCTTCGCACGCTCTGCCACCATCTCTATTGTGAGTTTCCGGCGAAGCCGCGCCAGTTTGATGCGGTGTCCCAAGTCTTCTAATTTTTTCTGTACCTGTGGATACAGAATGACTTTTCCTCTTCCCATGTTGTTATTTACCTACATTTCTGACTATAATGTTGTTATTTACCTACATTATAGTCAACATCGAAGATAAAGTCTAGGGAAACACTGATTCAATCGTTGTCAGATTTTACTCTTGAATTTTTATACATGACAAAGGATAACCCGACGCAAATAGCGAGCTATTGAAGGAAGGAACTCCCCTAGTCACCAGTCACTAAAAAAAGCACGCTCCTTTCGGAGCATGCTTTTTTATTTGGCAAAGGTTATTCACCCATTTCGGTGAGGACATGTGCGCAGCGAGCGCAGACGCCCGGATGCTTCGGATCGGCATCCACATCCGCCGAGCGCTTCCAGCAGCGTTCGCACTTGGCGAGCGTGCAGACAGCGACAGATGCTTTCACCGTGCCTTCTTCATTCGAAGCAGCATTTTCCGGAGCCGCTGCTGTACCGGAAACGATGTGTGTCTGGGACACGAGGAGGAAGTCTGCGAGTTCTTTTTCCATCGCTTTGACGATGTCATAGGCTTCGCCGTCCGCATAAACGGTGACTTCCGCATCGAGCGGATGGCCGATGACCTTCGCCTGACGGGCTTCTTCGAGTGCCTTCATAGCGACGCTTCTCACAGCGAGGCGCTTCTTCCATTTTTCATCGAGTGCTTTGTCAAGGTATGCTTCATTGACCTTTGGCATATCGGACATATGGACAGACCATTCTCTTTCTTCCTTATTGGGAAGAGCCTGCCATACTTCTTCGGAGGTGAAGCAGAGGACCGGAGCGACGAGGCGGACCAGCGTGGTCAGGATCTCATACATCGCGGTCTGTGCGCTTCTTCTCAGCTTGGAGTCAGCCTTTTCCGTATAGAGGCGGTCTTTCAGGATATCGAGATAGATCGCAGAGAGATCGACGGTGCAGAAGTTGTGGACAGCATGGTACATGACATGGAATTCATAGTCATCATAGGCTTTGAGGACAGTCTCCTTGACCTGTTCCATGCGCAGCAGTGCCCAGCGGTCGAGTTCTTCCATATCTGCGTAAGCAACGGAGTCGGTCTTCGGATCGAAGTCAGACAGATTGCCGAGCAGGTAGCGGAATGTATTTCTGATCTTTCTGTAGACGTCGCTCATGGACTTCACGATCTTGTCAGACAGACGGACATCGCCCTGGTAGTCGACAGAGGAGATCCAGAGTCTCATGACATCAGCGCCGTATTTGTTGATGACATCCTGCGGAGCGACGACATTGCCGACGGACTTACTCATCTTTCTGCCTTCGCCGTCCATGGTGAAGCCATGGGTGAGGACGGCCTTGTATGGCGCATGGCCATTGACAGCGACAGAAGTCAGAAGAGAGGAGTGGAACCAGCCGCGGTGCTGGTCAGAGCCTTCGAGATAGAGATCGCACGGATAGGACATATCCTTCCAGGACTCTTCATGCGGATAGCGGAGGACGCCGTTCCATGTGGAGCCGGAGTCGAACCATACGTCCATGATGTCTTTTTCTTTATGGAAATGTGTGCCGCCGCAGTGCGGGCATTTGAATCCTTCCGGCAGAAGTTCTTCTGCGGAATGCGCCCACCATGCATCGGTGCCCTCTTTTTCGACGATCTCTTCGACCTTCTTCATGGTTTCCGGCGTGATGATCCACTTGCCGCAGTCATCGCAGTAGAAAGCCGGGATCGGAACGCCCCAAGAGCGCTGGCGGGAGATACACCAGTCCTGACGATCACGGATCATGTTGTAGAGACGGTCATGGCCCCAGGATGGGATGAAACGGGTGTCATCGACGGCTTTCAGCGCCTTGTCGCGGAAATCATTGATGGAAGCGAACCACTGATCGGTCGCTCTGTAGATGACCGGCTGCTTGCAGCGCCAGCAGTGCGCGTACTGATGGTGCAGGGATTTCTTGCCGAGGAGTCTGCCTTCATGCGCGAGGGTAGAGATCACCGGGCCTTCCGCTTCCCAGATGGTCTTACCGACGAGGAATTCGCCGGCTTCTGCCGTCATGTGGCCTTTTTCATCGACCGGGCAGACGATCGGCTGGTGGAGCTTGCCGGCATTTTCATAGGTCTTGTAGACTTCAAAGTCGTCGACGCCGTGTCCCGGTGCGGTATGAACGCAGCCGGTGCCGGCATCCAGCGTGACATGGTTGCCTTCCAGAACATAGATGGTGCGGTCGCCGTAGGTTTCCGGAGCGAAATGAGCCAGCGGGTGTTCGAATTTCGCAAGGTCAAGTTCAGAGCCCAGCATTTCACGGCCGACAAATTCATAGTCTTCGACTTTGCAGTCGGAAAGGGATGCCGGAGCGAGCTCCTTATTCATGAGATAGTATTCATCAGCAGCCTTGTTGTGTACCCAGACATAGGTGAATTTCGGATTCACGCTGATGTAGCAGGAAGCCGGGATGGTCCACGGGGTGGTGGTCCAGATGACGGCAAAGACCTTGCTCGGATCTACGCCTTCCGGCTGGAGGCCATGGACGTCGATCATCGGGTATTTGACATAGATGGACGGAGACTTTCTGTCCTTGTATTCGATCTCTGCTTCGGCCAGTGCCGTCTCGCAGTGGGTGCACCAGTAAACGGCCTTCTTGCCCTTGTAGATGTAGCCCTTGTTCGCCATTTCGCCGAAAACTTCCAGTTCCTTCGCTTCCAGATGCGGGTCGAAGGTGACATAGCGATGTGCGAAATCGCCGACAACGCCCATACGGATGAAGTCTTCCTTCTGGATCTCGATCCATTTCTTCGCGTAAGCGAGACACTTCCTGCGCAGTTCCAGCGGGGTCATGTTCGCGCGATCTTCGCCGGAGTCCTTGAGTACGGCGTATTCGATCGGCAGGCCATGGGTATCCCAGCCCGGTACATAGATGGCTTCATTGCCAGCCATATGGTGGTATCTGACGATGATATCCTTCAGTGTCTTATTCAGCGCATGACCGATGTGGATCTTGCCGTTTGCATAAGGCGGGCCATCGTGCAGTACGAAGGTCGGTGCGCCTTCCTTTTTTCTCTTTTCGATTCTCTTTTCATACAAATGATTCTGCTGCCAGAATTCTACGAAGCCCGGTTCCTTTTTCGGAAGGTTGCCGCGCATCGGGAATTCAGTTTCCGGTAAATGCAGGGTCTTGCTGTAGTCCATGACGAATTTCCTCCTGGGGTCATACAAATGACCGAAATAAAAAATTCCCGCCCGATAAGGGGCGAGAATTGATTTCCCGTGGTACCACCCTCATGACCTTATGGCCACTCGGTACAATTAACGATGTCCCGTCGGGGCTTTTCTTCCCCGCAGCTCTGAAGTGATCCATCCGCAGTCCCAACGCTCTCCTCCCACCATCGGAAAGCTCTCTGTGCATGAGGTCCATGCGAAACGTCTTCATCCTTGCCTTTACATAACTTTTGTTATTATAGGCTGATTGGAAAGGCAAGTCAAGAGGAAGTTTTTTGGGTTAGCCCGTGGGGACGTACTGCCCTTTGATTGTGAATGAAAGTTCTGCTCGAATGAGGAATTAGGAATGAGGAATTAGGAATGAAGGTGGCGGCTTCGCCGCAAATATATATAGGCGATGCCCTAAAGTGGTATTCAAGTCACCAGTCACTAGTCACTTGAGCCGTCTAATCCCTAGCCACTTATCCCTGCTTTCAAACTTCAGGTTTTAGGGTTATCCCCGGCGCGGCGCCCCATTGACTGCGAGGAAAGAAGGGAGCAGGTTCTATAGGTTCTATTGGTTCAACAGGTTCAACAGGGGCGGTGCGGCGCATAAAAACAGGAACGCGCCACAGAATTTTGGTAGCGCTTCGCGCGTATCGTCATCTCGAGCGAAGCCTGCAGATCTTCCTTGCAGAACAGTCAACGTGCTAAATGCGCTACTTCAATCACTGCTTGCTTCTAATCCCTAGCCGCTTATCCCTGCTTTCAAACTTCAGAGTTCAGGGTTAGCCCCTCGGGCGTGTTGCCCTTTGATTGCGTACGAAAGAGGTTCAGCGGGTTCTGTGGGTTCTACGGGTTCAAAGGGGGTGGTGCGGCGCATAATGCTATAGAAGCGCCGCAGCGTATAACTAGAGCAATGCCCGAAAGTCTGCGGATAGCAGGTTTCCAGTTTTGATCTTTCTAATCATTGCCCACCTAACCGCGAATGACAAAGATTTCTCGCTTTCGCTCGAAATGACGATACGAGAGTCTCCTAGTCACTAGTCGCCAGTCACTCATCCCTGCTTTCAACCGTGAACCCATCCACCTGAACCCGTAACCTTTTCATTCAAAAAAGGAGAGCTTCTCGCGCCGTCCTCTCACCCACGGGTGATTCGCACGGCGGTGGCGGATGCGGCGGCGCGCCCAAGGTGAGATCTCGCGGCGCAGGACGCCGCCGATCTCCTCTTTATGAAGTCTATCTACCGAAGACGCCGGCTCAGTCTTTTTTAGGAGCTTCCTGAGCGGTGCCACCAGTTTCTTCAGCTGTTCCAGGATTTTCACCGGGATTTCCTTCTTTCTTGGCTTCTGCCTGCTTCTTGGCTGCACGTTCTTCGATCTTGGCCTTGTATTCGCTGGCGGTCTGCCTGAGGCTTTCTTTCGCTTCTGCGGCCCTGGCCTGGGCGGCTTCTTTGTATTCTGCCGCCTGCGTTTTTACTTTTTCGGAAAATTCCTGGGCAGAGGCTTTCGCCATTTCTGCCTGCTCTTCCGCCTGCTTTCTGAATTCTTCGGCCTGGATCTTCAGCTTGTTCGCCTGGATCTTCGCTTCCTGCATCTGGACGCGTGCCTGCGCTTTCAGTTTTTCGGACTTGAGCTTCATCTGCTGAGACTGGACTTCGGACTGGCGCTTCATCTCTTCCCGCTTCTGCTGGAGCACTTCCATCTGGTCCTTGGCCTGCGCTTTCACGACCTCCGCCTTCTTCGCCGCATCCTTCTTGAATTCTCTCGACTTGATGCGCGCGATAGCCTGCAGATCCTTGGCGGCCTTTTCTGCCGTTTCCTGTGCGATCTCCGAAGCACCGAGTGCAGTGTACTTCGCCTTCTCGATCTGTTCATCGGTCACGCCGACTTTTTTCAGGGCAGAGAGGAATTTATCGCCGAGCACCGTGACGGATTCCGAAAGCTGATCGGCCAGTTCATTCATCTTGGCATGTGCCTTTTCCGGGTACACGTCCTCCCAATTCTTTTTCAGTTCCTTGGTGAAATCCCTCTTCTCATCTCCAAGCGGTTCGTCTTTCTTCGGATTTTCTTCGAGTTCCTTTTCTTCAGACGCTGCCAGCGCCTTTTCTTCTTCAAAAACAGCGCGGTACGGGCGGGTATCGTCCGGCATGCCGTCTTTGATCCAGCGCTGCGCGGCCTTGCCGACGCCATAGGTGACGGTGACGCCGATCGGGATCTGCATGATGGAGATCGGGATCAGTGTCGCAAGCGTCGTGCCGATGACCGTCCCGCCAAGCGAACCGATGAAGGAAAGGATCGCGGTCTGGTTCACTTCGACATCATACACCTTTGCGACCTTCGCGATCATGTAGACTTCATTAGCGACCAGAGCGACCGTCCCGAGGACAGGAGCCGCCACGATCACGCCGGCGCGTCCTGCCGCCCAGCGGATGAGGCTCTCGGCTTCTTCATCCCGGTTATCAATGATACGGATCTCTACATCAGCTTCCGGAGAGTCGACATGGGCTTCTTCCTTTGCTCGGGCGACAGCCGGTACTTCAGCGGCTTTCTTCTCTGCCGGCAGCTGCGATTCCTTCACGACAGGAGCATTCTCTGCACGGACAACCGGTGTCTTTTCCATTTCTTCACTCATAAGTCCCTCCTTCTCCGGCCTTCCCGGATTTTCAGGTTTAATTTACAAGGATCAGGCTGTCTTTATTATAACGTATTTCTCTGGGAGTGGGTAGTAGGAAGGTTCGGGGTTAGCCCTTGGGCGGGGCGTCCTTTGATTGTGGATGAAAGCTTTGCTAGTATGAGAAATTAGAAATGTGAAATGAGAAATGGTGGTGCGGCACAAAAATAATGAAGCGCCGCAGAATTTTGATAGCGCTTCGCGCCGTCATCATCGGAAGCGCAGCCGAGAGTCTTTCTTGCACTACTGTCAGTATCACATAGACACCGGTACGAAAACAACGCCTTGGTGCTACGTATTTCTGCTTTCACACATTCTTCGTTTAGCGGTCTGCAAAAAAGATTTCTCGCTTCGCTCGAAATGACGATATGGTAGTCTGATGTCTCCTAGTCCCCAGTCACTAGCCACAAGTCACCAGTCTGTCAGTCCGCCATCGACAGGGATCACCGCCCCTGTCATGAAGGAAGACCTCTCGGAGATCAGAAATGCGATCACTTCGCCCACCTCAGATGCTTTCGCAATGCGGCCCAGGGGATACCACTCTGCCATTTCCTCGCGGCTGCCGCCGTAGGCTGCCAGCTGCCTTTCAAGCAGCGGTGTATCAACATCCCCCGGACAGACGACATTCGCACGGATCTCATCGACAGCAAGCTCTAAGGCCAGCGAGCGTGTGAACGCAGTGAGCGCCCCCTTGGTCGCACTGTAAAGGCTGCACTGCACATTGCCCTCAAGTGCGGCATCCGAGGCCACGGAGACGATGCTCCCCTTTGCGCCGCGCATCCGGGGGATCACCGCACGGGCGAGCTTCATCGCACCGAATACATTCACGGAGAAGAACTCCTCGATGTCTGCGTCCGTCGTATTTTCCAGAAGCTGCTCTCCATAGATACCGGCGGACAGCACCAGACCATGGATCTTCCCAAGACGAGAAGCAGCCTCTGCGGCCGCATGACACTCCTCCGTCTTCGTCACATCGCAGCGGATGAAATGAGCGCCGGAGACTGCCCTTAGGGCGGCGCGGCCACGCTCTTCGTCTCGCCCGAGAAGGATCGGTTCATAGCCGTCACGAGAAAGTACCTTCGCCGCCGCCAGCCCGATGCCGGACGTGCCGCCGGAAATGAGGACGAGATTTCGTGTATCTGACATAGCATATGCTCCTTTGTATGGAAAATATTTTTTGAGGTGGGCAATGGGTTCTATGGGTTCTATGGGTTCTATGGGTTCTATGGGAAAGGTGGCGACTTCGCCGCGAGTATATATGGGCGATGCCCCAAAGTAGTATGCAAGTCCCAAGTCAGTTGAGGCTCCTAGGGAAACACTGATTAAATCGTTGTCAGATTTTACTCTTGAATTTTTATGCATAGCGAGGAATAACCTGACGCGAATAGCGAGCTATTTAAGGAAGGCTATGACGAAGCTATGTATAAAAATTCTTGTAAAATCTGACTCTGCGATTTAATCAGCGTTTCCCTCGTCCCTAATCCCTAATCCTTGGTCACTTTTTCAAAGACGACAGGTACACGAACTCGATCCCCTGTGCCTTGAGCTTCGGTACCATCTGGCGGAAGGCTTCGGCAGTGTGCGGACGGCAGTGGCCGATGATGATATACGTCCCCTTTTTCTTCGCGCGATCGGCGCCCTCCTGAATCATCGCACAGATGTCAGAAACGGAGGCCGAATTATCGACGAAGAGATCATTTCTCACATAGGGCACACCATAGGTCTTCGCAGCCTTGTCCGCAGCCGTCGTGCTGTTTGTGTGGCTGTCGAAGAAGAAGAGCCCGCGATGGTGAAGCTCATTCATGACGATATCCATGGTCCTCGCGTCGATGGTAGCCTTCGATCCCTGATGGTTATTGATGCCGATGGCTTCCGGCAGCTGCGAAAGCGAGTCCCTCAGCATCTGCCGGATGGCCGCATCGCTCATGGACGTCAAGATGACCTTCGGCTCCATGCCGATGCCAGAGACGGACTCCATGGGCTGATGGAGAATCACGGGAAGTCCGTGCGCGCGCCACGAGAGTGCGGCATCTCTGGTATGAATCTGATCCGGCATGACGGCCAACGTGAGCGGGATGCCCATCTGTTCATAGATGTGCTGCGAGTCCAGATCGCGCCCCGCATCATCGATGACGATGGCAAGGCGGCCGGTCACTTGCCCGCCGGCGTTTTCTTTCGGCGGCAAGATGGATGCCGCTTTGGCCGGCAATACTTTTTCGGAGCTGCCATTCGCACGGGCTTCACTCTTGCCGGACTTTGCAGGCGCTGCTTTTGCGGACTCCGTCTTCTTTACGGAGGAAGGAGCCGGCGCAGATGTCCTCTCACGAGAGTCTGCGCTCTCTGTCCTTTCCGAAGAAGCGGAAGCCACGACCGTTTCTGTCGGCGTTTCCGCCTTCGGTTCTTCTTTGCCTGTGATCTTGGAAACGACATGGCTGATGCTGAAAACTTCCTTCGCCGGCTCTGCCTCTCTCGCCTCATCCTCTTTCATGCGCTCTGTCTTCCCGTCAGCTTTCGTGACTTCGACGGCCTTCGGCTTCTTCTCATCGTCCGCTTTGGCTTCGACGACGACGGTTTTATTAATGATATCCTTGATCTTTTCTTTCACGCTCTCGGGCGTCCCCTGGTCTTCCTTCGGGACGAGCCCCTGCATTTCCTTGTCATTGAAAATATGACGGATCGCCGTCACCTGATCCGCATTGTCCACCGTCGGTGCGTTCGTCATCCGGTCTGTCATATATGCCGAGCCCACCACGAGGCTGATAAAGAAGAGAAGGACCAGAAATGGATGTCCATTGCTCTTTTTTGCTGCTCTTTTTCTTCTAATTGCCATGAAGATCTCCTTTGGGAAATGGTCAAATCGATTTCGTCTCTATGGCTTTAGTATAAAGGTTCAAGGTTACAGGTTCAAGGTCAGCTCATATCGCAGGTATCTTCTTTGTCATTCTCAAAAAGAGCCAAATCGCTTGAAGGCCGGGAGATGGGGAGAGTCGAAGACTTTAGCCCAAAGACTTTGCGACTTCAGACCTCTGACTTCTCCCGGTCTCCTTATCTCCATAAAAAAAGAGCCCGAAGGCTCTTTTTATTTCCGATTTCTCCACACATGCCACGCAGAAAGGACAAAGCAGAGTGTCACCATGCCCGCCGTCACCAGTGTCATGGCATCATCATGGCTTCGCGTCCGCCAGAGGGCAAACACGGTGAGGATCGCAAGGAAAAGAAGTTTGATGGTATTCGTCATAGGGAACTCCAAAGAATAGTGACTTGGGACTGGGTTCTATAGGTTCAAGAGGTTCAAAGGGGTTGGTTCGGCGCAAACATAACGAAGCACCGCAGATTTTTGATAGCGTTTCGCGCCGTCGTCATCAAAAGCGTTGGCGAGAGATCTCTATGGCACACTACGGTAAGTATCATCGCATAGGCACTGGCAGGGAACCTACGCCTTGGTGCTAGGTATTTCTACTTTCATACATACATCGTTTATCGGACTGCACGGGAAACGCTGATTAAATCACAGAGTCAGATTTCACAAGAATTTTTATACATGACTTCGTCATAACCTTCCTTAAATAGCTCGCTATTCGCGTCAGGTTATTCCTCGTCATGTATAAAAATTCAAGAGTAAAAGCTGACAACGATTTAATCAGTGTTTCCCTAGAAAGATTTCTCGCTACGCTCGAAATGACGATACGAGAGAGTCTGATGTCTCTCAGTCACCCGTGACTAGTCACTCGAGGCTCCTAATCCCTAGCCACTAATCCCTAATCCCTGCTTTCAAACTTTTGTCATGTAACATGCGTATTGTCCCCCCCCTTTCCTCCGGAAAGGGGCTCTCCGTGCGCGTTCTCCGATCCTGAAACCTGTCAACCTGAACCCAACAACCTTATCTATTCCGCTCTCTCCAGCATGAGCTTCAGATCTTCCTTATGGAAGGACTTGATCTCCGGTTTCTCTTCAAGCATAGCAAGGACATAGGCGAGTGCCGCTTCGACGCCGACCTTGAGACCGCTCTCATCGATATCAAATTCCGGCGTATGGTGGTTCGCTCCGGTGCCCAGCGCTTCATTTTTCACGCCAGTGAAGGTGAAGAGGCCCGGGTAGATGGACTCGGTGATGGCAAAGGTTTCCGAAGCCATCCATGGATCGGCGTCTTCCATGACATCACCCACACGCTCGGCGATGGCTTTCCGCGCCAAGTCTACACACTCTTTATTATTGGCCGTGACAGGGAAGTACTGGTCTTCCATGATCTCTGCCGTGCAGCCGTAGTTGTCGCAGATGTCCTTGAGCAGCTTCCAGAAATCCTCACGGAAGGAAAGCCCGTCTTCATTCACAAAGCAGCGCGCTGTACCGGCGAAAGTGAGCTCGTCAGGGATGACATTCGGCGTGTCACCCGCCTGCACCATACCGAAGGAATAGGTGAGACAGTTTCTCGGACTGACCTTCCGCATGCGGTAAGACTGAAGCGCCATGTAGAAAGTATTAAAGCAGTCGATCGGGCTGACGGCAAGGCTCGGCATGGAACCATGTCCGCTCTTGCCATGGATCTTTACACGGTAGAAGAAGGCACCTGCCAGTACACCATCATACATGACCGCGACCTTGCCCGCAGGCAGGCAGTACATCATATGCGTACCATAGCAGGCATCCACGTGGATCTTCTTCTCGTCCAGATAGGACAGCAGATGACCGACACCACGCTCTCCCATTTCTTCCGCTTCTTCGAACATGAGAAGTACCTTGCCTTCCCATTCGTCCTTGTGTGCTGCAAGGATCTTCGCCGCGGTGAGGAGCATCGCCATGTGTCCGTCATGCCCGCAGGCATGAGAGACGCCGTGATTTTTCGAGAGGCACACCTTTTCGCATGCAAGATTCTTCGGGTTCTCTTCGATCGGCAGCGCATCAATATCTGCTCGCATCAGGACCGTCCAGCCATCCTTCCCGCTGTCGATCATGCCAAAGATACCACCTCGCGGTACACGGACCGTAGAGATCCCCCAGCCATGGAGTGTTTCTTCGATGAAGTCCATGGTCTTCCATTCCTGCTGCGACAGCTCCGGATTTTCATGGAAATGACGGCGAAGAGAAATGAGAAAGCTCTCCTCGGCTTCGACTGTTTTCTTTATATCCATTATGATCAGCTCCTTGTAGGGAAAGACTGATTCAATCGTTGTCAGATGTAATCAGCGTTTCCATAGATCGTCGGCAGATATTCTGCCGCATGTCTTTCGTTATACATGTCTTTCATTATAGAAAGGGGAAAGATACGTGTCAAATGATATGGGGAAAAGATTCAAGGAGTTCAACGGGTGCAGCAGGTTCAACGGGTTCAACAGGGATGGTGCGGCGCATAAAAATCAGAAGCGCCGCGGAGTATCAATAGTGGCAATGCCCGAAGGTTTCTTTGAGAACAGGTTTCCCGTTTTGAGCTTTCCAAACATCGACTGCCTGACCGCGAATGACAAAGATTTCTCGCTTCGCTCGAAATGACGATACGAGAGCATCAGCAGTCGCTCGAGACTCCTAATCCCCAATTCCTAGTCACTAGTCCCAGTCACTCCTAATCCCTAGCTACTAGTCCCCAGTCACTAGTCACTCCACTTCTCTCAGCCTAGGCATCGCAGGGATCGCACCGGTTCTGGTCGTCGAAAGGCTGGCCGCACGGTTTGCAAAGGTAAGGATGTCTTCCAAGCGCTCCTGCGAAAGACGGCTGAGCTCTTCACGGCAAAGCTTGGAAAGGGCCGCGCCGAAGAACGTGTCTCCCGCCCCATTCGTATCGACGACTTTCGCAGGGAAGCCGTGGACGCGGCCGGTCAAATGCCCGAGCCGGTAGAAGCAGCCTGCCTCTCCGAGCGTCACAAGGATGAGGGAAATGCCCTTCTCCATCAGTCGCCGGCTCCCTTTCTCCCAGTCCTCCGAGCCAGAAAGGAGCGGAAGCTCTTCTTCGGACACCTTGAGAATATCCACGAGCGGCAGCGGCTGGCGCATCGCGATGATCGCCTCCCTCGGATCATTCCAGAGACGGGCGCGGTAGTTCGGATCATAGGTGATGACCGCGCCATAGGATCTTGCGCGGCGGATAGCAGAGAGCACACTGCCGCGGGCCGGCTCCGCCGTCAGAGACACCGAGCCGAAATGCACCATGTGTGCCTGTTTCAGGAGAAAATCCTGGATCTCCTCCTCCATAAGCATGGTATCCGCATGGGATCTCCGGTAAAACGTGAAGCTCCGTTCCCCGTTTGCATCGACAGAGACGACGGCAAGGCTCGTCGGGTGCATGGCATCGACGGCAAGCGCAGACACGTCGACGCCATCCTTTTTGAGAACGTCCGTCAGGTAACGCCCGAAGGCATCATCCCCGACCTTGCCGATGAAGGCCGTCCTCGCCCCAAGCCTCGCTGCCGCGACAGACAGATTGGCCGGCGCGCCGCCCGGATTTGCCGCATAGAGCGGCACGCCCTTTGCATTCACCCCGGTCTGCGTGAGGTCGATCAGTATTTCTCCGATGGATAAGATGTCCATGATAAGATCCTTTCAGAAAAATGGTTGGCAGGGATTAGTAGCTAGTGACTGGTGACTGGTGACTAAATGCCACTTTCGGGCATCGCCATTTTTTATAGTCCGCGGCGCTTCTATATTCTTATGCGCCGCACCACCATTTCGCATTTCTCATTTCTAATTTCTCATTCGATCAGAGCGTTCACTCACCATCAATGGGCAGTACGCCCGTGGGCTAACCATTGCACCTATTCCAATCAAAAATCCGAACCCTTCTTCCAGAAAGGTTCGGATCATTTGGTGCCGGAGGCGGGACTTGAACCCGCACGATGTCGCCATCGCCAGATTTTGAGTCTGGTGCGTCTGCCATTCCGCCACTCCGGCATATCGATAGTATGTATTGTAGCATACCTATCGACATGCCGTCAATGACAAGTAAGCAGTCAGTGAAATTCTGATCCGGCCATCGTCAGCTCGCCGTGCTGCATTTTCATACGACCGGAGAGAAGCCCCCTGAAATGGCAGGTATGAGGATCCCCATGCCATGCTCACGCCTGACCCCTGACTATGGCAAAAGGAGAGCGCACTCTGCCGCACATGTCCCGGGTTATTTTTCGATCCCTTTGAAGGTGTAGTCCTTATCTTCGACCGCTTTCCGGATGTCTGCGTCGGGGATTTCTTTGGAAAGTGTCAGGATCGCCGTGCCCTTCTCGTGAGAGACTTCTGCCTTTTCCACGCCGTCCAGTGCTTCCAGTGCTGCCTTCACTGCCTTTTCGCAGTGACCGCACATCATGCCTTCGATTTTGACTGTTTCTTTCATTTCGTTTTCCTCCTTTGGAAATTGAATCGATCTATATGTATAGTCTGCTGCTTCCAGAACCTTCCTGAGGTCGGCATCCTGGGGCAGCAGGGTGTAGCGGATGGTCGCCTTCCCTGTCTTTGCATCGGCTTTCAGACAGGTCACGGAAGGGAGAGTCTCCAATGCTTTCTTCACATGCGCTTCGCAGTTCTCACACATCATGCCCTCGACATGGATGATGGCGCAGCCGGGGCTTTCCTCCTTCACGGGAGTGACTCCTTTTTCCTTGGCGCCCACGCGATGCCTGAGAGGCTTGTCATGAGATGCATCATGGATGTTCACACGGCCGAGACGGAGCGCATTCAGGCATACGCTGAGACTGGAAAGCGACATCGCTGCCGCCGCCCACATAGGCTCTAAGGAGATCCCCGGATACAGCCCCGCTGCCATGGGGATCAAAAGCGCATTGTAGGCGAAAGCCCAGAAGAGATTCTCGTGGATATTTCGCAGTGTCTTCCTTGAGAGGCGGATGGCTGCCGTCGCGTCCGTCAGGCGAGAATTCATGAGTACCACATCGGCGGAGTCGATCGCGACGTCAGTCCCGTGTCCGATCGCCATACCGACGTCGGCACGTGTGAGAGCAGGCGCGTCATTGATGCCGTCGCCAATCATGAGGACATGTCCGCGCTCTGCCAGCTTCCTGACAGCCGCTTCCTTCCCTTCCGGGAGGACCCCCGATAGTATGGTATCGACGCCGGCTGCCTCTCCGATGGCACGAGCCGTCTTTTCATTGTCCCCCGTCAGCATGACAACCTCGATGCCCATCGCATGCAACTCCTGCACGGCCTTGGCCGAATCCTTCCGGAGAACATCTGCGACAGCAATGAGACCGAGAAGCATACCGTCCTTCACAAAAAGAAGCGGTGTCTTCCCTTCTTCGGAGAGTGCGTCCGCACGGGCGCGAAGAGAAATAGTATCTGTGAGAGACGTGATGTAGGCAAGGGAACCGCCAAAGAGCGTTTTCCCCTGCTGCTTGCCTGTGAGACCCTTTCCCGGAAGGATGAGAAGATCCGTGATCTCATCTGCTTTGATCCCTCTCTCTTCCGCAAGATCGGCGATGGCACGTGCGAGCGGATGCTCCGATCTCCGTTCCAGCGCATACGCTGCCTGAAGAAGCTCTTCCTCCGAAACACCGTCCTTGGGTACGATGTCTGTCACGCGGGGTGCGCCCTCGGTGAGCGTCCCTGTCTTATCGAGCGCCGCGATCTCTATACGACCCGTCATTTCCATCGCTTCACTCGTCTTGAAAAGGATGCCATTCTTCGCGCCCAGACCATTTCCTACCATGATCGCGACCGGCGTGGCAAGTCCAAGCGCACAGGGGCAGGAGATCACGAGGACGGTGATGGCATAGGTCAGGGCCTCCTGCGCGCTGCTTCCCAGTACCAGATGCACCGCGAAGACGAGGGCAGCGATGCCAATGACCGCAGGCACAAAGACGGCGGAGACCTTGTCTGCCATACGGGCGATCGGTGCTTTCGTCATCCCCGCCTCACTCACCATGCGGATGATCTGCGCAAAGGACGTATCCTCACCCACGCGCGTCGCTTTCGCCTGGATGTATCCATTCGTATTGATCGAGGCCGCGCGCACGGCATCGCCGATCCCCTTGTCGACCGGCACCGACTCGCCCGTCAGCGCCGCCTCATCAAGCGCTGCCGTCCCCGACAGGATCTCTCCATCGACAGGAACCGCTTCGCCCGGCTTCACCAGAAAGATGTCCCCCACTCTGACCTCGCTCACTGGGAGACGGGTCTCCTCTCCGTTTCGGAGGAGCAGCGCCTCCTTCGGCGCCATCCTCATGAGCGACTTCAGCGCATCCGTCGTGCGCCCCTTTGATAGGGCCTCCAGAAGCTTTCCCACAGTGATGAGTGCGGGGATCATCGCAGCAGACTCAAAATAGAGCTGATCATGGTAGAGCGGCATGATATTCATGTTCGACACATCATTTGTGATGAGCCATGTCATTCGGTAGAAGATGTAGAGTGACCAGAGGAAAGAAATCCCCGATCCCATCGCGACCAGCACATCCATATTCGGCGCGCCCTGCGAGAGCGAGCGGATACCGGAAATGAAAAAGTCACGATTGATCCCCAGCACAAAGAGCGCGAGCAGCATCTGCGAAAGCGCCAGTCCCAGATGGTTGTGATCCAGAAATGCCGGCACCGGCCAGGAAAGCATATTATGCCCCATCGTGATGTACATGAGAAGCACCAGAAAAAGGACGGACCAGATGAGGCGCTTCATCAGCCGCGGCGTCTCGCGATCCTTCAGTGCTTCCTCTTCGGCAGAGATCAGCGGACTGCCTTTTACCCTCGTATCTCCCATGGGCGAAGCTCCATAGCCTGCCTTCTCCACCGCACGCACCACGTCGTCCTCTCCGGCCGTCCCCTCGACGATCATTGAATTCGTCAAAAGAGCCACGGAGACCTTGGAAACGCCGGGCACTTTTTTCACCGCCCGCTCCACATGACCCTGACACGCCGCACACGTCATGCCGGTCACCAGATACTGTTTTTTATTTATTTCGTGATCCACGATTCACCTCCAAGCTGCCACACCCTGTCAGCGCCACGATCTGGGAAAGCGGTCAGCAAACGGGTCGGCAGATCCAATGGGTCTTGCGGGAAAGGAGCGGCAAGAGCCTCGGCTAAGCTCTCCCTTTCCTTCCTCATCACCCTTTTTAAAATCCAAGTCAACGATTCTGCTTCTTCCTATGAAAGGAAGCACCAGAAATCGGTCTGCCGTCATTTCTACTTCATCAATTTCTCCAGCATCGCGCAGAGCTCATCGACTTTATCCTCCTTGCCTTCACGAATATCTTCGGCGACGCAGCCGCGGATATGGGCCGCAAGAAGGAGCTTGTTGAAGCTGTTCAGCGCATTTGACACGGCAGAGACCTGCATCACGATGTCGGGGCAGTAGGCATCATTCTCTACCAGCCTCTCGATCCCGCGGATCTGTCCCTCCATGGTCTTGAGCCGCGTCATCAGCCGTTTTCTTTCCCGCTCCGTCCGCTCCGTGTGACGGCAGCACTCGCAGGATGTGGTCGTTATTTTTTCAGTCATGACAGATGTCCTTTCGAAATCAGTGGTGCAGATCCTATGAAAATAAACCATCTGGTCCGGCAGAACTCCATAGATCCATTCCCGATCCCCGATCTCTGCTCCCCGGCTATCCATAGACTACACCCCCCTGGGGTGTTCTGTCAATTAAAAAATGAAGGAAACACGGATCCTCTCATCAAAGGGGATCCGCGTTTCCTTAAAGAGACTGCGGGCACACATGCCGGCTCACTGTCAAATGGGCATCGACGCCCCTTCTCCGCCATGCCTTTCGCTTTCTTGGCCTACTGCTCGGCCTCATCCGTGATCTTTCTGACGACATCCAGCCTTCCTGCTTCCGTCTGATCCCAAGTGATCGGCGTCAGGGTCGGATAGCCGCGATGCGCCCAGTATACATCCGTCTCCGGATCTTCGCAGGAGAGCGCCTTGCCGGAGAGCCAGAAGCCCAGATGACCGGACGGATCTCTCATTTCCTGGATCGCATTGTCATAGTGCTGCAGGCCGAGGCGTTTCACCTTGAGCTGCGCGAAGGAGAGATGTTCAGCAGGCTTTGGCACATTGAGATTCAGGATGCCGCGATAGTTCTTCTCGATGAAATATCGCTTCACGACATCCAAGGCAAAGTCTGATGCCTTTTCTAAAAAAGCCTCCTCCTTTGTCGTCTCCGCAGAGAGCGCGATAGACGGTATCCCGGCGAAGATGCCCTCGAGCGCACCGCCGACGGTCCCGCTGTAAATGCAGTCGCTTCCTGTGTTGTAGCCATTGTTGATCCCAGAGACGATGAGATCCGGCATATCGCTCTTGAGCCAGTGGCAGAGCGCGAGTTTCGCACAGTCTGCCGTCGTCCCGCTGCAGGCGAGCACAGTGATGTTCTCCCCATAGCTTTCCTTGTACCACAGGCGCAGATATGTCTGCAGCGACAGGGAGGAGGAGCAGGAGCTCCGTCCCTTATCCGGCGCGATCACCGTCACGCGCCCGAGCGTCGTGAGCTTCTTCGCCATGGCGACAATGCCCGGTGCTTCATATCCATCATCATTCGTCAAAAAAATATGCATTCGATTGTCTCCTTAGCGTTTTTTGAGTATATATTATGAAATGGTTCAGGGTTCGGGGTTCACCCGTGGGCTGTGCTGCCCTTTGATTACGTTTGAAAGTTTCTCTTGAATGAGAAATTAGAAATGTGAAATGGTGGTGCGGCGCATAAAAATCAGAAGCGCCGCGGAGATTTGAAATTAGCGTTTTTCTCGTACCGCAAACCTAATCCCTAGCTACTAATCCCTAGTCACAAGTCACCAATCCCTAGCCACGCATCCCTGCTTTCAAACTTGTAGGGGCGGCTTCGCCGCAAATATATATTTTGCAGCGAAGCTGCCACCACACCCTGAACCCATCAACCTGAACCCAATCTATGCATTCAGCTTTCACCATTGTACCAAAACTGACTCGCTAATAAAACATCTTTCCCATCGATTTCCTTCTATGCTATAATAGGATATTGTGAAAGCACAGAATATGTATGCTTACGAGCATATCATCAGCGTAGCATCCCAATGTATAGAAAATCTATGCTCTTTGAAAGGAGTTTGTTTACATGACCGCAGATAACTTGACCTTTTCCATTGAAATCGATTTCATCCCGGATATTCAGGACGGCCGCGCCGAGCTGAAAAAGAACATGAAGAGCGTCTCCGAGAAATTTGACGGCACCTACATCCTCGATCCGAAAGCCCGCCCGATCATCTCCGGGCTTTCCAAGGATGACGTAGAAGGCGCACTGAAGGAGCTCGGTCTCCTCGCCTTCGGCACCTGGCCGGCATGCATCCTGACCGCCACCATCGTCTCCCCGCTCCCGATCCGTGCGGTCGGCATGTCGGACGGCTGGGACATCTACACCGGAAAGAAGACCTTCTTCGCCTTTACACAGTTCCCTGCCGATGCCCTCTCTATCATGGTGAAAGCCTGCACCTACTATCTGGAACATGAGTCCTACCAGTCTCTGGAAGAATTCATCGATGCCATGGGCTATGAAGCCTTCCGCGATACCGTCCTCGGAAACACCACAGCGGGAAATGATGCCGGAAATGACTACTACGGCTCTTCCTGGGGCGCCCCCGACGTACCGCCGCTCAAGGAAGGCGACTTCGTTCGTCCGGAAAACAACATCATGCAGATCATCGAAGTATACCCGGAAATGGGACCCTTCCTCATGGAATACGGCATGTCCTGCGTCGGCTGCTTCGTCTCCTATGATGAAAACCTCTGGCAGGCTGCCCAGGGCCACGGCATTGACGTCTTTGAGATCATCGGTGAGATGAACGAATTCATCGCGGATAAATACAAGAAGCCTCTCCTCACCGAAGAGACACCGATGGAGACCATTCTCACCCTTTACCCGCAGCTCCTTCCTGTCTTCCAGAAGAAATCCATCGCCATGCCGCAGGATATGAAGACTACCATCGGCACTCTCTGTAAAGAAGCAAACGCAGATGCCAAAGAGCTCATCGCTCTCTGCGATGAAAGACTGCGCGGGAAAGAAGAGGCGTAGTTTAGAGATTAGTAGCTAGGGATTAGGGATTGGGAGTGACTGGGGACTAAGGATTCCCCGTAGCGTCATCCCGAGCGTAGCCCTCGATCTTTACTGCACTGCAATAATCAGCACGTATGCACTGAGGAGAAACGACGTATTGGTGCTGTTTCACATCAGGCAATGAGCGTTCTGCCATAGAGATTTCTCGGCTACGCTCGAAATGACGACGGCGCGAAGCGCTATCAAAACTCCGCGGCGCTTTATAAATATGATGCGCCGCACCACCATTTCTAATTTCTCATTCAAAGGTCGCCCACCCTTGCGAGCTAAACCCGAGCCATTTCAAAAGCCGGATGCACAATCCATGCATCCGGCTTTTTGCTTGCTTTCTTATTTCATTTTCCATCCTGCTTTTTTGAGTGCCATGACGATCGGCACCACGATGACACCGGAGACGAGAGCTTCCGGGATACCATTGGCAGTGACGATCCCCATGATCATCAGACCGACCGCTTCGACAGAGATCCCCTTCGCTGCGGCATACGGTGCGCCGACCAGCAGGAAGAAGGAGCCCAGGAAGAGCACCGTATTCGTGATAGCCCCGCCCACCGCGGAGATGCCGGCACGCAGATGCGCATTTCCCGGAATGTACTTATAAAGAAGCCACACCACGATCGGGATGCAGATCCGCGGCACGATACAGATGAACGCATCGGCGATGACACTGTACTGCAGTGCGAACTGCATCATCAGGCTCGGCGCACGCAGCGTCTGAATGAAAGAAAAGAGCCCGAAAAGGAAACCGACCAGAATGCCGACCTTCGGCCCTGCGACAACCGTCCCGATGATGGTCGGGATGTGCAGGATCGTCGCATTCATCACGACGAGCGGGATGAATCCATAGCCTGTCAGTCCGAGAAAGATCGTGATCCCTGCGAGCAGCCCGGAAATCGTCAGCTCGCGAATGCTCATAAAAGTCTGATTCTGATGGGGATTGTTTTGTTCCATACCTATTCCTCCGTTCTTATTCTCCGTGAGATATAAGCCGTCAATAAAATACAGGCGCGAACGCGCTCTGCAGTCCAGCCCGCGCAAGCGATGCCAGCTAAAAGGCAGTGCGTTTCTGCACCTGTAGTTATTATAATCTGTGTCCCCTATTTGTCAACGGGGATGGCAAAAGTGATCAAAATCTCATCCCATCACGATGCAAAGGATCCCCGCAAGAGAAATCCCCACCCCGATCACCTGGCGAAGAGTCAGCTTCTCTTTGTAGAGCAAAAATCCTGTCAGCATCAGCGCCGCTACGATGAGACTGTTCGCCACGACGAAAGCCACATTCACCGCCCAGCCGGCCCGGTACGTGAAGAGCGTCCCCACCTCGATGCCGACGATCGCGAGTCCCAGCCCTATGGCAGAAAGATTCACGGAAAGTACGCCGCGCAAGAAGCTCTCCTTCCCCAAAGACTGAAAGAAGTAGATCACAAAGGAAACGACAGACGCTGCAAGATACGTCACCGTGAGAGAAGCCATAGGATCCCCGATATCGGAGACTTCCTTCAGCCCCACCTGATATCCTACACTGGATGCGACAACGAGAAGAAGCGGCCACCAAGTCGAAAACATCTATTTTTCCTTACCTTACAATACAAAACATACCCAGACAGGTGAGTGTGACCCCTGCGAACTTCATAAGCCCCATCGGTTCCGTGTAAATACAAGAACCGATGAAGAGCAGCAGCACGACAATGATCCCCGTGTACACGATAAATCCCACATTCATCGGCCAGCCCGCACGATACATGTAGATCGTCCCCACCTCCAGACCTGCGATGGAGACCCCTGCGATGGCCGCCGGAAACGGCACAGCAGCAAGCGCCGCCATGAGATCTCCCGCCGGAGAAAGCGCCTCGAAAAGCAGCACGCAGGTCAAGGCACTCACCAGGTACGTCGCCCCCAGTGCCGCGAGCGGAGAGGCAACGGACGACAGCTTCTTTGCGCAGATCTGGTATATCACATCAGCCACAACGATCAAAGCGACAGGCCACCATAGAGCAAGCATAGAGATCCTCCTTTCAAAAAAAAGGCGCTCCAGCCACTCTCTCCCGGCTGCGCCGTACCTACGGAGAATGACTGAAACGCCTGTCTGCTCCACCCGGTGGCGAAGCAGCGGTTTTGTTACTATGTTATAGGAAATATAGCATGAGAGTCTTTCCCCTGTCAAGGAGATCACGCTCGGCCGGCATGTCTCACGCAGCTTGATGACCCGCAGGACATCCCCCGGAAGCACATATCCGCACTGGCTCAAATCGCGCAGTGACGTATCGATCCCATATAGCTTTGAAATCAGTTTTATTATATACTTATAAGGTTACTATGGAAGGAAACATAGGCACGCACGAAGGATCCTGCATCATGCCAAGTCTGTGTTTCGACAAGGAGGTATTATGAGATTTTTCAGTTATCAGACCCTGCTCGCCGCATGCCATTTCTGCTCGGACATCAATCAGAGCGCACTTGCGGCGGTACTGCCTTTTTTGGTCGCTGCCTATCACTATGACTACGCGACCGCTGCCATGCTGGTGCTGTCCTCAAACATCATCGGTTCACTCATCCAGCCACTCTTAGGGACTCTCTCCGACAAGCACAACTGGCCCTGGATCATGCCGCTCGGTCTCTTCATGGCAGGCGGCGGCATCGCATTGACAGGCGTCACGTCAGATTTCTATCTGCTCTGCCTCTTCACGATGATCTCCGGCATCGGTGTCGCGATGTTCCACCCGCAGGGCGCACTCATGGTCAACCGCGTCTCGACAGATGACAACCGCGGCATCAGTCTTTCGGTCTTTTCTTTTGGCGGCAATATGGGCTTCACCTTCGGCGCAGCGATCATCTCTGCATCGATCGCCTTTTTCGGCCTGCCGGGCACACTCATTTTCTTTATCCCGGAGATCATCATCTGCGTGCTCCTTCTCGCTCTCTATCCCCGTCTGAAGGCCATCGGCGAGAGATCGATCTCCTCACACAAGAAACACGCCGTGACGGACGCACCGGACCAGTGGGGCTCCTTCTGTCGTCTCAGCGCCGTCGTTTTCGGCCGCTCTATCATGTACCTCGGGCTGAATACCTTCATCGTACTTTACTTCATGAATCATTTCCATGAATCACAGAACTTCAGCAACCTGCTCCTCAGCGTGTACTATGGCATCGGCGCGCTCTTCACACTGATCGGCGGAAAGCTGGGCGACAAGCATGGCTATCGCACCTTTGTCCGCTTCGGCTTCCTCCTCGCATTCCCCGCTGCGCTCATTCTCGCATGGACGGACAGCTCCATTCTCGGTATCCTCTGTCTCATCGTCCTCGGTGCGGCTCTGAATCTGACGTATAGCCCGATGGTCGTCCTGGGGCAGCAGTATCTGCCTAACCGTGTCGGCCTCGCCTCGGGCATCACGCTTGGCCTTGCCGTCAGCGTCGGTGGCATCACAGCGCCGCTCCTTGGAAAGGTCGGCGACATGTATGGTCTGGAGACGACCTTCTACGTGATCGCCCTGATCACTCTCATCCCGCTCATTTCTTCCTTCACCTTGCCAAAGCCAAAGAAATAGCGGCTGCCGGCTGTCCAGAGCCGTCGCATTTTCTTTCCCCCTGACAGGCTACTAAAAAAGCCCGACCTCTCTATGAAAAAAGCCCGACCTCTCTATGAAAGAGGCGGGCTTTTTAGCGTGTACGGCAGTACGGCACTACCTTCATTTCTAATCCCCCCACAGCACCAGGTATGCCCCGATCAGAACAGCCAGAAAGCCCAGATTCGCCCCGGTAAAGACGAGAAAATAGGCACGGGCAAAGTGGAATCGCATCGAGAGATACGCCTTGAAGGAAATGAGGCTCGCCATAGAGGCGATGAGAGTACCAAGACCTCCGATATTGACGCCCAGGAGAAGCGCGGTATAGTTTTCCGTGTACGGAGAGAGCATGACGGTCGCAGGGACATTGCTCACGACCTGCGAAAGGAGAAGAGATATCCAGAATTCGTGTCCGGCAAGGAGCGCGGTCGGTCTTTCTTGGAGCCCCGGAATGTGCGTCAGATTTCCTACCGCGATGAAAAGCGCTAGGAAGAGCGCGAGCAGCTTGTAGTCGACCTCGAGGAAGGCCTTCCGGTCAAGAAAAGCACAAGCAGGGATGACGATGGCAAGGAGGAATGAGATCGGGAGAAGGCGAAGGACATTCAAAAGACAGAGCGCAAAGAGAAGGAGCAGGAGCGCGATGCGAAGACGCGGTATGCCTGTCGGCTTTGCGAAGCGGAGCATGAGCGGCCGGTCTTCGAGCGTATAGCTGGCAAGGAGGAGCAGGACAGCCGAGAGAACGGTAATGGGTGCGGTGATGGAGAGAAATTCGGCAAGCGGCAGATGGTAGTGGGCATAGATGAAAAGATTCTGCGGATTTCCGATAGGTGTCAGCATACTGCCCAGATTCGCCGCGATGGTCATCCATGTGAGGACAGGGATCACCAGGCGGAGGGCATGGGCCTCTTTGAAGAGAGAGATCGCAAGCGGCACGAAGATGATGAGTGAAACGTCATTCGTGAATACCATGGAGGTAAAGAAGGAGAGAAAGAAAAATACCTGCCCCATCCGCCGGCTATTCATGGGCTTCTGAAAGAGATGGCAGAAAAGAGCGCTGAAGAATCCGGCGCGCCGAAGAGCCGCTACGATGGTCATGAGAGAAAAAAGAAGCGCGAGGAGCGGAAAATTGATACTCTCTCTCAGCGAGGAAAGGCTGACCTCTGAGAAACACGCCGTCACGAGCGCAAGGAGCGCCGCTGCAGCAAGATCGGGGTTTCGTCTGATAAGTCTCATGAGTGGCTCCTTTCTGATGGCCATTTGCGGCAAAATGCAAAGTAAGCGGCAGTGGGTGACTAGGGACAAGAGGTTCGACGCCTTCAATGGGTCTTGCGGCAAAGCCGCCAATATTTCTCATTTCTCCAAATCCAAGACCACGATATGATAAAAAAGCCCTGCCTCTCCACACGGGAGAAGCAGGCTTTTCTAATTCCTATTGTTCCCACTCGCTCCTGTCAGAAGTTTTCTAAACAGATTTGCTTATGGAATTTAGCTCAGGGTATTGGCATTATTTTCATTATTCAGATAGTAGGGGCTATCTGATTTTTTGTTGCCATGGTGTTGCCAGTAAATTGAGGATGATTTACACCTTACAAACTGATTATATCATACGATGGATTCTTCATCAAAGCATTTTAATTATTGATCATCGTTGCTCACGACCCAAATTTTTTTGAGAGGGATCAGCTCTTTGATTTCATCGTCCATCTGATCGTAGTATCGCAGAAACTCCTCAATAATTTCTTTGTGGGTCCAAAGCCGGATTTCAAAGAACTGTTTAGCCGTCTCATTGATGACCGAAGATTTGAACCCACTCCATGACACTAACAGGCCATATTCGGCACCAAAGTTTTTCATCACCCCGCCCAACTGATCCAAAACAATCCGATCCACTGGCGCGTCCGTGGACTTAACCTGAACACAAATTTTGGGACTTCCAAAACCAAGTGTGCCCGCAGAAGCCAGAATATCCACACCTTTATCCGGTCCGGCCGGGCTGACATATGTATTGAATCCCTTTGCTCGAAGAATGGCATCTACAATTTTTGCTAAACCATGCCCCTTAGTCTTCTGGATTATCAGATTTGTGATAACCCCCAAGGCTTCATTTTCAATATCTCGTGCCTCTTCATCATCCTGTGGCTCTTGCGGAGTAATTTGGGGCGCTTTCTTTCCCTGTTTATGTGCATTGATGACTGCTTTTATGCGATCTTCCTGCTTGATACGGCAAATGGTCATAAAAGCCCCAAAGGAATATAAGATGTCCTGGTCAAAAGCTGTGCGGGGAATGTCACAGGCAAACCAATCTACCTGATGCGCATGATAATAAGGATTATCGTTGTTAGGTAAGAATTCATAATTACCTGTGATCTTGCCAAAATGAATTACAGGCTTGATCTTGCTGGGCAGGACAACAATCTCTCCCTTTTTCATCTCATGGGCAAACGGCCATACCTGGCTTGCCCAGTTCATCGCTGTTTTTACCTTGACATCTGGGTTGTTGTCCACCAAGTATTGCTGTAAGTCCTGCTTGGTGTGGAACTGCATGATTGATTCAGAGAGATTGTCCCAGGTGCAGTACACCTTACCATCTTCAAGAAATTTATTTTCAAATTCGCCGTATCGCCCGGCGCGGCATAACCACATCGGCATTATTTTTCCCTCCCTATTGCTCATAGCCAAAATGTTGCACTACGATCTAAAACTGTCTTACGTTCCTTCCAATCAGGCATTAGCATGGCCAAGAAACTATAAAAGTGTTTTGAATGATTTGGGTGGATAAAATGACAGAACTCATGCATTACGACATATTCAATACAGTTTCGAGGGGCTTCAAGTAAACGCTTGTTCAGTGTAATAACCCCTTTTTTTCCCAAGCAAGATCCCCACCGTGTCTCCATGTCACGAATCCGTAATGTCGGCATAGGTACTCCATATTTTTGGAATACTGGATAGATTTCCGAAATAATCTCTCCAAAAACAGTTCGACATTGCTCATCCAGGTAACGGCTTACCATCTTTTGCTTTTTCTTAAAATCCTCCGTGTCTTTCACACGAAGATGAAGATATATCCCGTCAGAGGAAATGGCATCTTGCACATTTTTCTCCACTTTCAGGCGGACGCCTCTGCCCAGCAGATAAAAAGTCTCTCCGCTGACATATTTCTTAGGTTGAGGGGCATACTGTGCCATCTCACGAAACTTTCTTTGCGCTGAGCGTATATAGGCTCCTTTGCTAACTACAAAATCGTCAACTTTTTCAGTAGGGATATCTGAATTAGCCGAAACATAAACCTTACAATCCTTATGAACCCGCAAATTCAGATTTTTCACCGGCTTCTGTTCCAGAAGATAGTGAATCTCGTTATTTTCGTATAAAACAGTTCTTTCCTGTACCATTGCGGTCAAAACCTCCGAAGCGCCACTGTTTTGACATTTTCAATGATTTTATCGATGGTGTCAAAAGACAGTTTTAATCCCCGCTCTTTCTCGTAGTCATAAAAAAGATCATCAATATCCTGCGAGATTCGGTCGTGGATTGTTTTGTTGTTGGTCCAGTCTACCTGACTGTGGTCGGCCACAATTTTTGTAATCTCTTCCGCGATCTCCGCAACAAAACCAGGAGAAACCTCCGCTTCTTTTGCTTCATCAAACACCGCAGAAAGAACGCCGTAAAATGCCTGGGCGTGGACATTATTCTTAATGGATTCCGGATAGATCACAGTGCTTTTCCCGGCGTGATAGTCTTCCATGATGGAACGCATCTTTGCCAGATATTCCGCCTCGGAGATCACCTTTTCCTTGTATTGATCCAATGCATCCTTGATTCGCTTGGAGAAGCTGTCATAATAGGCAGGATTCTCTTGATACTTTTCGCTGATGCTGCGGGTCAATTTGCTGGTAATAGCGTCTGCCTTTGCACGGAGCGAACCCAATTCCTCCAATTCCCGTTCAAAGTCATCTTTGTTCAGAATATCGATAGGGCTGGTAATCTGTTTCAGACCAGCTACTGAAAGGTGTGTATCCAGAAGATTTTGCATCAGCGGCTCATATTCCCGGTTATCAATGGCATCACAGTAACGGATTTTCACGCTGCGGCGCACCTTGGAGAAAAAGATAAAAGTGTTTTGATACTGCTTCAATTCATCTTTCGGAACCGCTGTATACGCCTGTTCCGCATTCAGCACTATATTCAGCGCCTTGCCGAAATCACAAAGGAGATTATAAAAGTTCTCTCGTTTCTTATCGTTGGCAAGGAACACTTCCACTTTTTCGGTGTCGCGTGGATTTTTCAAGTCTGCAAACAGTTCCGTCAACCGGGTATAGGCTTCCCGCAGGCCAGCCACAGACGACATAACATCCACCGCCACGCCCTTCAGGTCTCCACCGTCAAAGTTTTCCAACCCGGCGCCGCTGTACAGATCCATAGCGGTATCCAGCTTTTCAATCAGTCCACGGTAATCCACAATGAGGCCGTAGTCCTTGCCTTCATACAGACGGTTGGTGCGGGCAATAGCCTGAAGCAGGCCGTGTTCTTTCAACTCTTTGTCGATGTAGAGCACCCGGCAGATGGGGGCGTCAAAACCGGTAAGCAGCTTACTGCACACGATAAGAATATCGATGTCCCCTGCGCAGAACTGGTTCTTCATTGCCTCTTCGTAGGCATCTGCGTCACCGTAGCGGTTCATCATTTTATTCCAATAGGCAATGACTTTGTCGTCGGCACCTTCGTCTGCGTCGTCTACACTTTCCCGCAGATCAGGCGGTGAGATCACCACGGCACAGTTCAAATCCCCAAATTGCTCAAAACACTCCAGATACCGAATTGCATCCCGCTTGTAATTCGTGGCCAGCATAGCCTTAAAGCCTGTATCTTTGTACCCATCAACGAAGTGCTCATTGATATCCAGCGCGATCCGCTTGATACGGGCATCTGTGGAAGTCAGGCGGCGAATACTGCTCCATTTCCGGGAAAGGTCATCCCGCTGCGCTTCCGTGAGCCGTTTGGTAGTCTGTCTGAACCAGAGTTCGATATTTGCCTCGTCCACATTCTGTTCCACAAAGCGGCCTTCGTAAATAAGCGGCACAATGGCTCCGTCATCCACACCGTCCTTGATGGTATATTTATGAATCAGCTTTCCGAACTTTGCCACGGTGTTTTTCTCTTTTTTCATCAAAGGCGTGCCGGTAAAACCGATGTAGCAGGCATTGGGGAACACCGCCCTCATTTTAGTGGCCAGCAGGCCATAGTTGGAGCTGTGGCTTTCATCCACCAGCAGGAACACATCCCGTGAAAAGTTCTTGTGCTCCATTTTTTCAGCGGTGTTGAACTTATTGATGATGGTAGTGACCACATCCGCCTTGCCGCTATTCAGCAGCTCCACCAGATTCCGTCCGCTGGCGGCTCTGGCCGGATTGAGCCGGGTGTGTGCAAATGTAGCTGCGATCTGCCGATCCAGTTCCTTGCGATCCGTGACAACAACAACTTTGGGGTTGCAGTCGGACAATTCCATTAAGATATACTTTGCCAGCATAACCATGGTCAGGCTCTTGCCGCTGCCCTGGGTGTGCCAGATCACGCCGCTTTGACGGTTACCCTTTTCGTCCGACTGCTGAATGGTCTTGATAATCTCTTTGATGGCGAAATACTGCTGATACCGGCAAATCTTCTTTACATTGGCGTCAAAGAGCACAAAGTATCGGATCAGTTCTATAACCCGTTCTTTGCTGAACAGAGAAATCAAATTCCGATCCTGCTCAGTGGGGGTGCGGTCAGTCACATACTGGGCCAGTGCCTCTTCCAGAAAAGCGGTGTTCTGTTCTTTCCACACATTCCAGAATTTTTTAGGTGTGCCGGTGGTGGCATACTTCACAGCGTTTTTATTGGTTGCCATCACAATCTGGGCAAACTTGTAGAGCTGCGGGATATACTCCTTTTGCTGGTTGCGGATATTCTGCTCCACAGCCTGTTCTACGCTGATCTGGGGTGTTTTACACTCAATGACAGCAAAGGGGATACCGTTGATAAACAGCACGATATCCGGCCGGGCGTTGTGAAGCTTATCCCGACTGTCTACTGCAAACTCCTCGGTAACATGGAACAGATTGTTCTCCGGATGCTCCCAGTCAATGTATTTCAGGTTGAAGCTGAGGGTTTTGCCCTCGCCTACAGTTTCTGGATAGCTTTTGCCTAATAGCAGAGCATCATAGATTTTTTCACTGGTACGCACCAGGCCGTCGGTTAAAGGCTCGTCCAGATCTTCCATGGCCCGCTCGATGTTGGCGGCACAGAACTCGTTTTCCGCACCGGCGAAGGCATAGCGGTTGAGCCGCCGCAGCTGGCCTCGGAGAATGTCTTTCAACAGCACATGGTATCGGCTGCCTCGCTGCGCCTCGCAGTCCTCCGGCGATATGTAAGTATAGCCCATGGACCGCAGCAGATCAATGGCCGGCTGCTGGCTGATATTCTTTTCTAAGTACAGGGATTTGTCCATGGTTGCCTCCTTTCGGAAATATCAGTAAAAGCAGGAATAGCGGGGCGGGAAATCCCGCCTCGCTCTCCTGTCTCTGGATTTACTTTTCTTTGCGGACTCCCTTAAAAGGAGTGCCATCCTTTTTGACATCCATAAAACGACCGGTGTCACTGTCTCGCTTTACCCATTGTTTTGTAACAGGGTTGAAAGTCTGAGAACGGTCTTTTACCGCACCGTTTCTATGTCCGTCGCCGCTGGGAGGATTGGTTGCCATGTGTTTTCACCCCCTTTCACTGCCATCTGCACATAGCAAAATAGGCAAGAGTTGCTTCACAAATCTCCTCAGGAGATTTTCCGAGGTCAATGATTTCTTTCAGATCAGACTTCATTTTTCCCGTGTAGTTCTGCCCGTTGTCCACAACCTTCTTTAGCAGTTCTTTGCAGGCATGTTCCTGCATTTCTTGTTCCGTCATGTTTTCACCCTCACAATGCCTGTCAGCAAGAGCTGCATCAGGGCTTTTTTCTTTTGCTTTTCCTGTTCTATGTCCTGCCGCAGTAGGTCGATTTCACGGTCAGCGGCAATAAAAGTATCCGCTATCGCTTTTTGTTCTTCTACATCAAGAGGCAAATACAATTTGCTCGAGATAAATGTATCATTTGTAATGTTAATTGTGTTTTTCGCCCCTTTCTGTACAATTGGCAACAGATAATTTTGCGCACAAATAGCCGATTGAAAATATGTGTGCAAAAAGTATCCAAGGCCAAATGTCATGGGAGTAAATACTCCATATAACGGTGAAACTGCAACCGTTTCCTGCAATAAGTTCTGCTTAACGATTCCATATAGAAAATCTCCGGTGGGACTTTTGGTGTATATGATATCCCCATAATGGGCGACAGAATAATTTGAAGTATCACTTGCTGCATAGCTTCTTCCCAAATGTTCAATCTGGTCTATTACACCTTTTTGAACTGCTACCGAACAAATTCTCAAATTTTGCTCGATATTTTTTTCCTTTCGTTCAGAAAAGACCTCGCATAGTTTTATATTTTCCCACTTTCCACTAAACCCCGGAAGCCGCTTTTTGCCGGTCAAAAGCTGCTGCATGAGATACTTTTTCTGTCGCTGCTTCTCGGCAAGGCGTTTTTCCTTTAGCTCAATCACCCTATCCTGAGTGGTGAGGATGGCAACAATTTTTTGTTGCTCACCTTTGCACGGTATGCTGATTTGTAAATTATCTATAATACTTTGATTTAGATTACTTATATTTGAACCTTGGTTTTCGGACTGTAGCTTTTGTTTAAGGACACCGTTGTCGAGTAGAAGATTGATATATTTTGCCGTAGTAATTTTATCTGAGCTAAGTCTAAAACGAATGCAAAAACCACTAAAAGAAACTTTTTCATTTTGTGGATAAACCAGAAGATTCCGGCCAACTAATTCTTTGCTTCCATTAGATCGGACAAAAACAATATCACCATTTTTTAGTAGGAGCTCATCATCAGGCATAAATCTCACCGAAATTTCAGATAGTGCATTTAGATCCCGTAATACCGATAAGTTACCGAAGTCTCCCACACCAAGAATGCGTATTTTGATCCCTTTGTCCTCGCGATGGAAGTTAAGTCCATTCTTATTTTTACCCAGTTCGCCAAGGCAATACTGTTTCCAGTCAGAAGGGATAATACTATCCCTTACACGATTATATCCCTCCGGCATCTCACCCCGGCGTATCTGCCCGATCCGATGTTTGATTTCTGGTGTCATTTTATCACCTGTTCAAATTCTTGTGGTATCAATTTTATATCCCTGTCGGCTCAACTCTCGAATCAAACTGAGGGCCACCTCATCCACTTTGTTCTGGAAGGGGATATAAACAAGCCCTTGAATATCCGAAGGCTTTTCAAAATCAGCAGCTTCTTTCAACAAAATGGCGACCCGTTCTCTTCCCAATTTGGCAAGAAACATTCCCAGTTCCAATACAACATTTTGACGAACTCTGGATTTGTATGCAGTTTCTGATTTGGCCTTTCCGTCATCGTCAGGTGTTGCCAAAACAATCGCATACCCCACATCAGAGCCATATTCTTCAAGCTTTTCGATAATCGTTTGGCCGCCAGATGCCTGCTGATCCAGAATAATGGGCTCCAAGTCCCATCGGCGGAGCAATGCCTCTAACTGTGTACGGGCAATTTCGTCATGCCCGTACACGACAAAAATCTTTCGATTATTCTGCTTAGCCGTGCCTTCCAGAATGGCTTTAATCTGATCCTGTGCTTTTCCCTGTACAGTATATTTCCCTGTGTTATAGCAGTTGATTTTTCCTCCATTGCTGAGACAGATACATTTTCCGTACTGGATTTCTTTGATTTCAGTGATCGATACGGAAGCGCACGCTTCAATCTTTGCTTTGATTTCTTCAAAAGTCATTTGATACACCCCATCCTTTAACTGATATTTATCGTTTCAGCCGCTTCACATCCGCGGTGAGCTCGTCCACATCATCCGCCGCTTCCAGCATCCGGCGGTGAGCGTCGAACTGTTCATATTGCTCCAGCGCCAGTTTTTCCGCAGCCTCTCGCTTCACAGTTCCGAAATTTTCCAAAACCTCCCGGCCATTGAAGCGCAGAAAATCGCCCAGCTTGCTTTCCCAGTCCGTCATATGCATAGGGTTGTGTCCTTTGGCCTGCAGCTCTGCATAGTCCAGATACATATTCACAATAAGATTCAGCATACTGATCTCCTCGTGGGTCATGTAGTTTTTCGCTACCGTCACATCGCCCCGGCGCACTTTGGCACCCTTAAAAGAAGTGAGTCCCATGTTATCCTTGAAAGCATCGGCCCGCTTGGCAATGAGCTCTGGTGCAGTGTGACCCGTGGCGGCATATTCCAGCTTGTTCTGCACAGATTTGAAGAAGTTCTGGGCAATCTGGCTTTTGCTGTCGTAGTCCACAGAGAGGGCAAAAATTTCCTTGACCTTCTGATACACCCGCTTCTCACTGGCCCGGATATCCCGGATACGCTCCAATAATTCATCAAAGTAGTCGGCGCCAAATTCACGGGGATTCCGTAGCCGCTCGTCATTGAGGGCAAAGCCCTTCTTCATATACTCGGTCAGAACGCTACTGGCCCACCGGCGGAAGTGTATGCCCACATTGCTCCGTACCCGATAACCAACGGCCAGAATCATGTCGAGATTGTAAAACTTTGTATCACGGCGGATTTGACGACTTCCTTCCATTTGAACTTGTAAGTAACTCTTACAAGTTGCCCCTTGTTCCAATTCACCGTCCTCGTATATGTGCTTAATGTGCGTGGTGATATTCTGCGGAGTTACCTGATAGAGTTCTGCCATGGATCGCTGGGTCATCCAGATCGTGTCTTCCTCAAAATAGACATCAATTTTGGTATCACCCTTTTCATTTTGATAAATCAGGATTTTTCCGGTATTCGCCAGTTCACCGCTCATAATCCCAGCTTCTCCAAATAGATCTTCATCTGTACCTGCACCTGGGCCAGTTCCGCCTCAATATTGGCAATGTTCCGCTGCACCTCATCAATGTCCACCAGTTCTTCCTCCTCAAAGGTATCCACATACCGGGGGATATTCAAGTTAAAGTCGTTCTCCTTAATCTCGTCGAAGGAGGCCACATAACTGTATTTATCCTCGTTCTGCCGTGCTTGATAGGCATTGACAATACGGGTAATGTCACTGTCCCGCAGAATGTTCTGGTTCTTACCCTTTTCAAAGTTCCCGTCCCCGGATGCGTCGATAAACAACACATCCCGGCATGTCCGGTTCTTCTTAAATACCAGAATACAGGCAGGGATTCCGGTTCCATAAAATAGGTTGGCAGGAAGGCCGATGACCGCATCCAGCAGATTCATTTCCACCAGCTGACGCCGAATTTTCCCCTCGCTGGCCCCCCGGAACAGAACACCATGGGGCAACACCACTGCCATGCGGCCGTTTTCCGCATCCAAACTGGAGAGCATATGCAGCACAAAGGCATAATCACCTTTGGAAGTAGGAGGCACACCCCAATCGAAACGGTGGTACTGATCCAGTTCGGCGGACATTTTCTTCTTGCCCCTCTTGTCTGCCTCAGCCTCCGAAAGGAAGCCGCTGTCCCACTTGTCCAGACTGAAGGGAGGATTTGCCACTACCACCTGGAACTTCATTAAATTATCATCCTCAACATTCTGAGGATTAGAGAGAGTATCTCCCTGCCAGATCCTAGCGTCATCCACACCGTGCAGGAACATATTCATAGTGCAGAGAGCCCAGGTCTGAGCGTTGAGCTCCTGCCCATAGATAGCCACCTTGCCACTGGGTACTTTTTTATAGGCTTTCAGCAACAAACCGCCGCTGCCACATGTAGGGTCGTAGATTCGGTCGTTCTCCTTGGGCTGCACCAGAGAGGCCACCAGTTCAGAGACCTGGCTTGGGGTAAAGAACTCTCCACCCTTTTTTCCGGCATCAGAGGCGAACATAGCAATCATGTACTCGTAGGCATCTCCGATGATATCGGCAGAACCCAGCTGACTGGGACACAGATCCAGACCGTTGAAATCCTCCAGCAAGTTGCGCAGGGTAGCGTTCTTCTCTTTTGGTTCACCAAAATCCACTTGGGAGTTGAAATCGATAGCCCGGAATACATTGCGCAACTTTCCGCTGTTGTGTTCTTCGATGTGGTTCAGTGCCACATTGATTTTCTGGCCGATTTCAGCGTCGTTCCGGTTGGCATAGAGATAGTCGAAAGTGGACTGCTCGTCCATTGCAAAGCGTTCCCGGCTCATGGCCCGTTCCACCCGGCGCATATCCCCGTCATACTGTTTGATGTACTCCTCGCGCCTCTCTTTAGAAACATCGCTGAGGTACTTCACGAACAGCATGGAGAGGATGTAGTCTTTATAGCGGGAACTGTCGATCTTGCCGCGGAAACTATCACAGGCGTTCCACAGGACCTGTTCAATATCTTTTCTGTTTGTCATCTTCATTTCCCTTTCTTTGCTCTTTTGTACGCCTGATTCAGTACGCCAGCATAGTACTTTTCTTTTTCTTCCGCCAACATCCTAAGTAATTGGCGTTCTCTTTTGGCCAGCAGATTGAACTGGGAGATTTTACACTGATCTTCCTCGTAAAGAAGGACCAATTCAAAGTCAGCTAAAAATCTTGCTTTAACTGCGCCGAGCATATTACTGGTTGCATTCTCATAAATTTTTCGTTTTATCTTTTCTGTGTTCAGCAACCAAAAAAGATACTCTGGCAACAGGCTCTTATCTTCAACTCGAATCACTACAAAGTTTGAGGAAACCACCATTCCAGATGTAGTTTCATCAATCAGAACTGCTGTATAGGGAGCTGTAAGGCGGACAATGATATCTCCGCTTTGTGAGAGGTATTCTTCTTTCAGCGGTTCTTTTGCTTCATAGATATCGGCCTCTTTCAATTGAATTGTCCCTTCCTGCTGGATACACCGCAGATTAATCAAGGGATATCGATACTCACTTGGCTCTTTGGCCTGCTTTCTCGACAAGACCAGGCCGCTACGAACACTCGCAAGGTCCTGCAATTTCATTCTTCCACCTCTTTTGTCATGGCCTATAAATAACAAGTTCATTTTAAAAAATTTCTCTCTCGAGTTAATCTCATTATATGCTAACCAGTCGAATTTGTCAACAATAAAAATGTCATGGTCATAAAATAACAATCCCCTGTTATGCTTAACTTCTGTCGTTCACATAGCTGACGCTTTTTAGGTAGTTGGCGATGTCACCATCCAAAATCAGCTCCGCATAGGCCAGCGGATCATTATAGATCAGCCAGTCCAATTCTGACCGCTGGTACATGCTGTTTGCCACCTCATTTTCCACAGCGACGCCGTTAATGGAAAGCATCGTCCCGTCCTCCATGTACATCTCCACGCAGGCAGTGTCCAGGTTGAACTCACAGGACAAAATCTTTCTTATAGTCGTTACCTCCTGATGCTTAAATTTCGGTTGATTTTCCGCAGAGGCACAAGGTCTGTTTCGTTAATTTTAGAATCTGGCAAGCAATGCGAGTGTTAATACACACTCACATTTCCTGCCGTCTGCTTGTTGAGGGCAGCGCCCCAAGCCCCCTTTGAACACAGAATTTCATTCTGTGGCTACGCGTTCTGCGAACGCTTTGAAAGGGTACGCCAAAGCACCGTTCCCTTTCAGATGCCCTGGAACAAATCGTTCCACCCTTATTACTTTGCGGGCTACCGTGAAACACAGTAGACCTCGCTAGATGTGCAAGCGAAATGCCTACCTATCGTTCTCTTTTACTCCGCATCCTGTGTTCTTTTTTTTTGCATGGTGTGTCGTGAAACGCGACATCCTATGGTGATTTTGGGGTACCCCAAAATGGGGCCCCTTTGGGATAATGGGGTGGCAAAACACCACCCCATCCGAGATACTTTTTAGCGGAATTTCTTTGCCCAAACTGCCGTCAGCCATTCCTTTTGCCAGAAAAAAACAGGAGCGTGTCACGCTCCTGTTCAAGCCAACAGGGAGAAGATTGACTTTGGTGCTAATTTCATCTGCGAGATTAGTATGAAAGTAAGCACCTGTTACCAGCGAAAATCCGGGAATATCCAGCGCTTATCCAGGTATGCCTGCCGAGCCTGCTCCCGTTCTTCTGCGGTGGGCGCAGTCTTATATTTTGCATACAGTTCATGCCGCACCATCGCATCTAGCTTTTGCTCCAACCCCGATGAATTTCCTCGGCATAATCATCGTCATAGGCCAGATGATACTCCACCAAAGCTACAAAAAGGTCATAGGAAATTTGTACACTTTTCATATTCATTTCCTTTCCGCGACGGTTGCGACGATAGCGACGGTGTTTTTGACGGTATCATTTTCACCGTCGCGACCGTCGCTATCGTCGCGCCCCTTATTCTTCGGTTACTTCACAGGCGGTTGATTCTACCAGCATATAGGTCAATTTCACTTGCCGACCGGAATGTTTGGCCTTATTTTCATAGCCAACATGGTATTCCTCCAGCAGCCTGCCTGCCTTGACATTCAGGTACTTAGTGAGGGCGTTGGAGGCCATTCCCGTTTGGATGGATTCGACCAGTTCGGATGGAGAGCCAATCCACTCCCGGCACTCGGCGGAAACCAACTTTGCAACTGCATCCAGCACTGGGTCCGGCGGTTCTTTATACAGCTCGTTTTCCATGCGTTCCAGATTCCAAATCTGGGTCTGCGGGTCCTTCTTCAAGTAGAGGATCTGATCCGGCTGATCCCGCCCCACCACCTTGATGGTAGCGTCCAGCTCCGTGCGTTTTTTCTTCTGCATCAGCAGAGAACCATCCGCACAGCCCAGCAGCCCAGTGGTGCCGGAAATCGTCTCAAAGGAATCGTCTGCCTGCTACTTCAGGGTGTGATGAACGGTCAGAACACAGATACCGTGCTGATCAGCAAACTGCTTGATTCTGCCGATGATCTCATAGTCGCTGGCATAACTGTACGCTTCGCCGCCTACCTCACGGATCTTCTGCATAGTGTCAATGATGATGAGATTGGTGTCCGGGTGCTCCTGCACGAAGTTCTTCAGCTGTTCATCCAACCCATTCCCAATCTTTCCGGCGGCGGTGGCGAAATGGAGGTTGGAGGTGTCGTTCACGCCGTACATCATAAACATCCGGCTTTGAATACGCTGAAAATCATCTTCCAGCGCAAGGTAAAGTACCGTCCCCTGATAGACTTTATATCCCCACAAATCCTGCCCGGTACTGACATGGTAGGCAATCTGAGCCACCAGGAAGGACTTGCCGATTTTGGGCGCTCCGGCAAGGATATATGCCCCTGCGTAAAGCAGGCCTTCCACCACCGGAGGCCTACTCTTATAGGTGGTTTGGAACAGCTCTGTCATCGTGAGTGTATGCAGGTATCGGGGGGTCTGTCATACGCTGCATCTTACGGTACATTTCTTCCAGACTGTCCTGAGAGTTTACAATTTCATCGTTGCTTTTTTTGCCCGGAAGTGGGTATACTATTTTCAGAGTTTTTTGAGATTGACTGCCCAAGGCTCATCTGCGCCAACAGATGAGCCTTGGGCGGTCATTTTCTTTTTCTCATCGGTCATAGGCGAATTCCTCCTGCATCCCGTTCATAATGGTTGTAATCATTTGGATCGTGTCCAGTAGCTCGTCGTTCACGCCTTGCCCGGCTTCAATCCGGCGCAGCTCGTCCAGCACGGCAGACAACTGATCCCGCAGGGCTTTGTAAACCTTTGGGTTGCCCTGCACCACCACATCTCGCTCCAGTAGCCGCCGGATAATGTAATCCTGCTTGGTCAGGCCGGTGAGTTTCACCAGGGTTTCCAGTTGGAGATCTTCTTCCGCTGACACTCGGAAAGCCACCGTCTTGTTTCTCCAGCGGTTGTGGTTGTCATAGTTCTTCTTGGACATCTTCTTACACTCCCTTCTCATTTTTCAATGAATCCAACTTGTCAGCCATCTCCACCTGTCGGGTGGGGAACAGATGGGCATAGCGGTAGGTGATGTCGATACTCTCATGCCCCACACGCTCTGCAATAGCCAGGGCAGTAAAGCCCATGTCGATCAACAAACTGATGTGGCTGTGCCTCAAATCGTGTATGCGAATGCGTTTTACCCCAGTTTGCTTACAGCCACGGCCCATTTCTCGGTGGAGATAGCTTTTGCTGATGGGGACATCCGGCTGTCTGGCTCCACTCCATAGAGCTGCTTGAGGTAGTCCTGCAACTCATCACAGAGGAACTGCGGCATCTGGATCACGCGGTTACTCTTGGGTGTTTTAGGCGTAGTGATCACATCCTTCTTATTGAGCCGCTGGTAAGACTTATTGATGGAAACGGTGCGCTTTTCAAAGTCAAAATCTGCTGGGGTCAGGGCCAGCAGCTCTCCCTCACGGACACCGCACCAGTACAATATCTCAAAGGCGTAGAAGGACAACGGCTTGTCCATCATGGCCTCAGAAAAGCGGGTGTACTCCTCCCGGGTCCAGAACAGCATCTCCTTTCGTTCCTCAGCCCCCATGTTTCCTGCCTGCCGGGCTGGGTTGATATTCAGACCGTAAAATCGTGCAGCATGGTTGAAAATGGCACTAAGTTGATTGTGAACTGTCTTCAGGTAAGTTTTAGACAGAGGTTTGCCGTGGCAGTCCCTCAACTCCCGGATTTCATTTTGCCAGCGGATAATGTCCTTTGCCGTGATCTCCGAGAGTTTTCGATTTGCAAAATAGGGGAGGATCTTTTTCTTGATGATACTCTCTTTGGTGAGCCAGGTATTGAGTTTCAGCTTGGGTTTAATGTCCTTCTCATAGAGAGCAACAAAGCTTTCAAAGGTCATGTTCACATCCGCCTGTTTTTCCATCAGGAACTCCCGTTCCCATTCCAGCGCTTCTCTCTTGGTGGCAAAGCCGCGCTTGAGCTTCTGCTTGCGTTCGCCCTTCCAATCGGTGTAGCGGAATTGAACATACCAGGTGCCGTTATCCTTATTTTTGAACGCTGCCATAATTATTTCTCCTTCCTTTCTGTCTCAGATCTTGTACCGTAGAATTTCTCGTGGAAAAACTTACGGTCAATTCGCCCGGCAATGGTGATGCAGCCGGTTTTAGCCAGTTCTTCATTCATCTGTCGAATGATCCTATAGGCAAAGGGAATGGAGATCCCCAACTCCTCTGCCACTTCGTTGACACGCATAAAAATCTGATTTGCCATAGTAAATACCTTCCTTTCTTTGTTTTTGGTAGCTGCCTGCTAATTTTGCTTTTCATAAAGACCTCCTCACTTGCTACTGCCACTTTTTTCTCAGTTGTATAACTAAAAAGCTGGCGTAATATTTTTTGCGCTCCCTTATCCAAGCTTATTTGCTTAGATTGTCTTGACAAAACTAAACAAATATGCTATGTTTCGGATAAGAACAATCATAGACTGGAGTTGGTTACATGGCTATTGGTGAACGAATTCACTTTTTCCGTCTCCTGAGGGGGATGACACAAAAATATCTTGGTATGGCGCTGGGCTTCCCGGAGAAGTCTGCTGATGTACGCCTTGCACAATATGAAACAGGATCAAGAACCCCAAAGGCAGACCTGACCGCCGCCTTAGCTGAGGTGCTGGATGTCTCGCCTCATGCACTCTCTGTCCCGGATATAGACTCCTATGTAGGGCTAATGCACACACTGTTTACCCTGGAGGACAACTACGGGCTGAAAGTCACGGAGCAGGAGGGTGAGCTTGCCTTGCAGGTGGACTGTCGCAAAAACAAGGACGCCGCCCGGCTGCATGAAATGCTCTGGACCTGGCGGGAACAGGCCGCCAAGTTGGAGGCCGGAGATATCTCTCAGGAGGAGTACGACAGCTGGCGCTACCATTACCCGGAGTACGACAACAGCCAGATCCGCGCCAAGATGCCGCCGGAGGGTCTGATCTAACCCCTCACTTGTAGGCCACGGGAAAGGTCATTTGTTGCACAAAAACAGATAATTCAGATAAATGAGAGCAAAATAAAAAAGGTCTAACTGATCAACAAAAATCAGTTAGACCTTTTACTTATGAATAAAAAGATGAGGATTTTAAGGCTACTCGCAAGCCACCCGATTTTTCTTTTCAAACTCAATAAATCGGGATTTGACGAGTGCTATCAATCTGCTATCAAATGGGAAATTTGAAAATCAAAAAACAGTGTTTATGCGCCTTTGCGGGCCCTCATATCCACTTTTTTCTTATTCCCACTCGATGGTGCTCGGTGGCTTGGAGGTGATGTCGTAGACGACGCGGTTTACGCCAGCGACTTCGTTGCAGATGCGGCGGCTCATTTCGTCGAGCACTTCCCACGGGAAGCGGAAATAGTCAGCGGTCATACCATCCGAGGAGGTGACGGCACGGATGCCTACGGTGTAGTCGTAGGTTCTTTCATCGCCCTGCACGCCGACGGAACGGATCGCTGCCGGAAGGACGGCGAAGGACTGCCAGATGGTATTGTCGAGACCATGCTTATGGATGACATCTCTCACGATGAAGTCCGCACGGCGCAGGATATCGAGGCGTTCCGGGGTGATGTCGCCGATGATACGGATGGCAAGGCCCGGTCCCGGGAATGGCTGACGATTGACGACTTCTTCCGGAAGGCCCAGCTGACGGCCGAGCTCGCGGACTTCGTCTTTGAAGAGTTCACGAAGCGGTTCGATGAGGGAGAATTTCATGTCTTTCGGGAGACCGCCTACATTATGATGGGACTTGATGGTAGAAGCGGTCGCGGTGCCGGATTCTACGACGTCCGGATAGAGGGTGCCCTGTACGAGGAATTTCACATCTTCGAGCTTGTTCGCTTCTTCCTGGAAGGTATGGATGAATTCTGCACCGATGGTCTTACGTTTCTTTTCCGGTTCGGTGACACCTTCCAGAAGCGACATGAAGTGCTTGGATGCATCGATGTGTACCAGCTTCATGTTGAATTTGTTCGTAAAGGTGTCGACGACCTGTTCTGCTTCGCCGAGACGCAGGAAGCCGTGGTCGACGAAAACGCAGGTCAGCTGATCGCCGATGGCTTTGTGTACGAGGACAGCTGCGACAGAGGAGTCGACGCCGCCGGAGAGGGCGCAGATGACATTGTGATTTCCGACTTTTTCACGGATATTTTCGACAGCGATGTCGATGTAGTTGCCCATGGACCAGCCGCCTTCACATTCACAGATGTGGAAAAGGAAGTTCTTCAGCATGGTGGTGCCTTCCGGGGTGTGGACGACCTCCGGATGGAACTGGACAGCGTAGAAGCGGCGGGCTTCATCTGCCATCGCAGCGGTCGGAGTAAGGTCTGTGTGACCGGTGAGTCCGAAGCCGGCCGGCATCTCTGTGACGGCATCGCCATGGCTCATCCATACCGCTGTCTTTTCGGAGACGCCCTCGAAGAGTGCGGAGCTGCCGTTTCTGTAGAAATCGGTGTGACCGTATTCATGTTTTTCAGGTTTAGAAACTTCGCCGCCCAAGGTCTTGGCCATGAGCTGCATGCCGTAGCAGATGCCGAGGATCGGCACGCCTGCTTTGAATACGTCCGGATCGATCTCTGGCGCATTTTCCGCATTGACGCTTGATGGGCCGCCGGAGAAAATGATCCCCTTCGGCTGCTGGGCTAAAATTTCTTTTGCGCTTTTGTTGTATGGCAGGATCTCGCAGTAGACACCGCACTCACGTACACGGCGTGCAATGAGCTGGGCGTACTGTCCGCCAAAGTCAACAATCATCACAATTTCCTGATGCTTCATCGTTTTCCTCCTGTAGGAAATGAATCTTGTGAATGGAATAATTCGTATTGTTTATTATAGCATAATATAGGCGAGTCTATCCAGTAGGCGTGAAAAGGGATTCGCCGCCATGCCTCACTCCGCCTCAAAGAGCGGGAGCGGCGCGAGGAAAATAATATCCCCTCTTTTCGCAGCATCGCCTTCCGCCAGAATGGCTGCTTCCCCGATCACACGTCCGCCTGCTTTTTCCGTGATCTCTTTCATCGCTTTCATGGAGCCGCCGGTGCTGATGACATCATCGACAAGGAGAACCTTCCTGCCGCGGATGAGATCGACATCGTCCTGCGAAAGGTAGAGGCGCTGCTTGCCCATGGTCGTGATGGATTCATCCTCGACGCAGATCGGATCCTCCATATAGGCTTTCACGCTTTTCCGCGCGACGATGTATTTCTTCATGCCAAGCACACGCGCCATCTCATGGGCGAGCGGGATGCCCTTCGTTTCTGCGGTGAGGATGATATCCGTCCCCTCGGGGACCTTCTTCGCCAATTCCTCTGCGGTGCGGGTGACGATCTCTGTATCGCCCAGTATGACAAAGCCTGCGATGGCAAGGGTGTCGGAAATATTCATGATCGGCAGCTGGCGCGTGCATCCAGCGACATGCAGTTCATAGTATCTTTTGGCCATAATGATTCCTTCTTTTGTTATTTATGTGATTGATTATTTGGAAATAAGAGCAAAGTTTATGGGTTCGAGGTTCAGGGTTAGCCCCTCGGGCGTGGTGCCCTTTGATTACGTGCGAAAGTGTTCAGCGGGTTCTGTGGGTTCAAAGGGGTTGGTGCGGCGCATAAAAATCAGAAGCGCCGCGGAGGTTTGAAACTGGCGGTTTTCTCGTATCGCAAACCTAATCCCTAGCCACTAATCCCTAGCTACCAGTCACCAGTCACTAGTCACTTTTCCCCTTCGCTCTTCACGATCTCCACCTGGGGTGCTTCTGTGATGGTGACGGTCACCTCTCCATGCGGCGCAGGCAGGGGGTTGGTGCGGACAACGGACTTCCCTTTCACCGGGCGAGCCGCCTTTTTGTCAGCAGCTTTGGGCGTCTGTCCGAAAGAAGCCGGGAGTGCATTGGCAGGCACGATGGAGCCCGGATCGCCTTCCTGTGCTGTTGCAAGCTTCTCGATCTGACTCATGTAGGTATCGCGGCGATCTTCATTTCCCATTTCCTCACGCACGAAGTAGACAGAGAGCGCAGAGGGATCCTCGGTGCCGGATGCGACCTCCTGCCAGCGATCATCCGTGCGAAGCACCCATGCCTTACCGTCCTCTGCGTAGCGGACATGCAGGAAGCCCGTCCCGACAGACTTGCCCTTAGCGAGTTCAAAAATCTTCACACGCACAGCCAGTCCGTCATTGAATACGCCTTCGATGGTCATGGAGGTGAGGTCCATGAAGAGCCCTGTCTTGCCGTCATTGTAAATGCCGCCCGTATTCTGTATCATGGGCTGCGTCTGATCGCCATTCAGATAAAAGGGCTCGAAAGCGAAGACCGGCTCTGCCGTGTAAAGGAAGAGGGCTGCGCCCAGAGCCGTCACGATCTTTTCCCATTTTTTCATAGTTTCATCTCCTTTGGTATGATACATTTCCTATGCCTTATTTTACTATAGAGAGAAAGAAGTGGCTAGGGAAACGCTGATTAAATCGCAGAGCCGGATTTCATATGGATTTTTATACATAGCTTCGTCATCATCTTCCTTAAATAGCTCGCTATTCGCGTCAGATGATTCCTTGCTCTGTATAAAAATCCAAGAATGAAATCAGACAACGATTGAATCAGTGTTTCCCTAGACGCATGATAAAAAGGTGCGCCCCATTCAGATCCTGGTGCGCCGCACCTTCATGTCTCATTTTTCAATTTTCCTGTGCAGCGTAAATACAGCAAGCTCCCTGTCGCAGGAAAAGCGGAAGGGGAACCAGCTCGCATCCCCGCGCGAGACATAGCCTTGATGCATGCCATCGCTGTACATACCGCGTGTATAGCGGAAGGGTGTAATGATCGGCCGACCGAAAAGACCGAACTGTGTCCCATGCGTATGTCCTGTGAGCGTCAGGAAGGCTCCTCTTTCAAAACCCAGGTCGATGAAATCGGAATGGTGTGCGAGCAGGATCGACGGTGCGCCCTCGGGAATATCCCGATAGGCGAAGTCCATCATATCCTGCATCTCAAGCGACCGCGCCGCCCCGCGGCTCCACGGGTAATCCACCCCCGCCACGTAGAGCGCCGCGCCTCCGCGCCGGATCACGGTACTTTCATTCTCCAAAAGCTCGACCCGCGTCCGGAGAAGCTCACTGCGGATGAGATCCTTGCCGCGATAGTACTCATGATTTCCCCAGGCATAGAGAATGCCATCGGGAAAAGCCTCCTGCCATTCGTCTAAGATATCCGCCGTTTCCTTCATATGGCGCACATCATCGATAAAATCCCCCGTGAAAAAGACCGCCTCTGCCCCTTCTGCCTTCGCACGCGCCATCTCACGCGGAAGATCCGTATAGCGGAAGTAGGGACCGATGTGCGTATCTGTCATCTGTGCGAAGCGATACCCCTCCAAGGCCTCTGGCAGATCCTTCACATAGACATCGTGATGCTCCGTCACCTCCCGATGATTTCCATCATAGGCTCCATAGACGCCGATCCCAAGTGATGCGAGAAGTCCCAGCGCGCCCAAGAGCCTCGCAGCACGCCGAAGGGCTTTCACCAGACTCAAAAGCGAAAGTGGGACGAGGAGGAAGAGCGCTATGATCTCCGCCACCATGAATCCTGTCATCCCATACGCCAGATAGAGCGACCAGAGTCCGAGCCCATCATACCCCTTTGCATACCAGAGGAAATACGCGCCTGCTGCCCCGCCAAGGAGTGCCATCGCCAGTGCATAGAAATAGAAACGCCTCCGGCAAAAAAGCAGCGCAAAAAGCGCGCCATCGATGAGGCCAAGGACAGAAAAGAGGAGAAGGATCATAGTTTCGAAATGCATAATGGCTCCTTTGAGAGAACAGTTTTAGGGGATAAGTGGCTAGGGATTAGGGATTAGGGATTAGGAGTGACTAGTGACTGGTGACTAGGGACTAGGGACTAGGGACTAGAGACTAGGAAACCGGAAGACATCAGACTCCCGTATCGTCATTTCGAGCGCAAGCGAGAAATCTTTGTCATTCGCGGCCCAGCGGTCGATGTTTGGAAATCCGAAACGGGAAACCTGCTCTGAAAGAAACCTTCGGGCATCGCCCTATTTATACTTCGCGGCGCTTTATTATTTTTCGCGCCGCACCACCATTCCTAATTCCTCATTCGAGCAGAGCTCTCATACACAATCAAAGAACGGCACGTCCCACGGCCCCCTGAACCCTGAACCCTGAACCCTGAACCCATTATCCTTGATTCCTCCCTCTTTGTCAAAATGACTTCTTAAAAAATTCTTGACAATCCCCTGCCTCATATGGTATTATCTCTAAAGTCAGCTATGTGGAGTGATACTCAAGTGGCTGAAGAGGACGGTTTGCTAAATCGTTAGACCGGTTATACCGGTGCGGGAGTTCGAATCTCCCTCACTCCGCCACAGGAACGGATCTCGTCAGAGATCCGTTCCTTTATTTTTACAGGAAAAAAGAAAAGGAGCAGCCGATGGCTGCTCCTTTGGCATACAGTGATTTTCCGGGCGGGTCAAAAAGCCGCCTGTACAAGTTTTCTCTTAGTCTGTGCCATAAAAACCTCCTAATATAAGAATCATCACTTCCAACATGTGATACGTCTTATATTAGAAGGAAATAAAAAAGGGGCAGGGTTCAGGGTTAGCCCTTGGGGCGTGCTGCCCTTCGATTGTTTGCGAAAGAGGGGAGCGGGTTCTGTAGGTTCTACGGGTAGGGCGGGAAAGGTGCGGCGCATTTCGTCATCCTGAGCGGAGAAAAGCGTTGTATGTTAGAGGAAACGCTGATCTGGAATATAAGAACTGAGTCGAAGGATCTAAGCGCCGCGGAGGTTTGATGGCGTTTCGCGACGTCGTCATTTCGAGCGCAAGCGAGAAATCTCTATGGCAGAACGCTCATTGCCTGATGTGAGACAGCACCAAGACATCGTTTTTCCCAGGCGCATACACGCTGATTCCCGCAGTGCAGTAGAGATCCCTCGGCTGCGCTCGGGATGACGATGCCGGAGAATCCCAGTCACCAGTCACTGCTAATCCCCAGTCCCTAATCCCTAGCCACTTATCCCTGCTTTCAAACTTACGGCGCTTTTGATTTGTGCGCCGCACCACAAACCTGAACCCTGAACTTTCACTCCCCATTCATCCTTTTGATCTCTGCCAGCAGGTCCTCCGCTTCTTTGAGCGAAGCGGCTTCCCTGTCTTCATTTTCTACAAGGCTCATATCGATCGCCATGCCTTCGTGGAGATCCCCAAACCAGGCAGCGGGCAACCGGATCTCCTCTTCTTCTTCCGTCAGGAAGACCGCCATCTTCTCCTCGATGCGGTCCAGTGTCAGTTCCTTTTTCATCTTAGCGCTCCTTTGTGATCTTGTAGCCGTCGCCCGTGGTGGTCAGGGTCAACGTACCGTCACGGTCGGTTCGGTAAATGTGGACCTTGGCTTTTTCAAGCTTCGCCACGGTCGTCTTATGCGGATGTCCATAGTCATTGTTCAGTCCGCAGGAAATGAAAGCCTCCTTCGGTGAGACAGCCCGCAAAAAGTCCGGAGATGTCGACGTGCGGCTGCCGTGATGGCCGACCTTCAGCACATCGCTTTTGAGCGTCCCCCGGTCAGCGAGGATGGATGCTTCCTCCTCTTTTTCCGCATCGCCGGTAAACATCATGGAGAAATTGCCATAAGAGAGCCTTCCGACGATGGAATTGTTATTGAAGTCCGAATTTCCCTTCTGGTCCTTGATGACCTTGACCGGCCCGAGCACCTTGTAGCTGACGCCATCGAAGAAGGTAAGCGCATCGCCCGCCTTCAGCGCCTTATAGGGGATCTGGTTCGCCTTGATGGCTTTCAGATAGTTCTTGTAAGACGCCGTGCCGGCCGGCATGCCGTCATCATAGATGGCTTCGACCTTGAAATTTTTGAAAATGGCCTGCATCCCGCCCAGATGATCGGCATGCGGATGCGTGATCACGACCTTGGAAAGACTCTTCACGTGATACTTTTTGAGCAGTGCCACAATGGTATCACGGTGCTCGATGTCTCCGCTGTCGATCAGAACGAATTTTCCATCCTTCTCCAGCAGGCAGGCATCGCCCTGTCCGATATCGAGCATACGTACCGTGAGAGCCTTCCCGCTCTTCGCCTCACTGCTTTTTGCCTTCGAAGCCGCAGAGGATGAAGCTGCCGCGCCACCGCCGCAGCCCGCTGCCGCCAGAGCGACCGTAAGAGTGAGTACGATGGCCAGAAGGTATTTCCAGATCTGTTTGATGGATAACATATAAGTCTCCTTTTGTAAAATAGGTGCAAATTGTTCGGGGTTAGCCCGTGAGACGGGGCGCCCTTTGATGGCGTGCAAAAGAGGTTCATCGGGTTCTATAGGTTCAAAAAGGGGTGGTGCGGCGCATAAAAATCAAAAGCGCCGCGAAGGTTTGAAACTTGCGGTTTTCTCGTATCGCAAGCCTAATCCCTAGCTACTAATCCCTAGCTACCAGTCACCAGTCACTAGTCACTAGCCACTAGTCCCCAGTCACCATTTCCCTCGCCCTCGGCACCATCCTTGCCACATCGCTCGCCGTATAGCCGACAGGTATCTCTCTCGCAAGGAGATCGCCTGAAAGGCCGTGAAGATAGACGCCGCAGATCGCAGCCGGCTCCGGATCCATCTCCTGCCCGGCAAGAGCGGCAATGATCCCGGTCAGGGTATCGCCCATACCGCCTGTCGCCATGCCGGGATTTCCGGTCACATTCACATAAGCGAAGCCATCTGCCGCAGCGATGACGGTCGGCATGCCCTTCAGGACGAGCGTCACCTCCCGCTCCATCGCAAAAGCGATCGCGCCATCGATGCGCTCTCTTTCTGCCTCAGCCGCTGTCCTTCCTGTCAGATGGGCGAATTCCCCCACATGCGGCGTCAGGATCAGCTGGCCGGGACAGCGGGCGAGATCGATCTCCATCTCCTTCACCGCATACAGCGCATCTGCATCGACAATGATCGGCTTCCTCCAGCGTGTGAGGATCTCCTTCACGAAGCGCTGCGTCTCTGCGTCACGGCCAAGCCCCGGGCCGATGGCGAGCACATCATAGGCCTCTGCCTTTTGAAGGACTTCCTCAGCCATAGCAGACGTGAAGAAATCCGAATCCCCCACGGACGAAACCATGAGCTCGGGCACCTTGCCCGCTATCACAGCCGCCGCCTTTGGCACAGTCACGACAGCCACCTTGCCTGCCCCGGCATGAAGCGCACCCTGTCCGGCGAGGAGCGCCGCCCCCTCCATGCCGGCCGAGCCGGCGATGATGCCGATGAAACCATTCTTTCCTTTATGACACATGCGCTCCCTTAAAGGCAGCAGATTTCCCACCTCTCTCTCTTCGATAAGGCTCACGGGAAGAGAGCGGCCCACAGCCGCAGGGAGGCCGATCGCGCTATAGAGCACCTTGCCGCAGTACTCATGCCCCGGAGAAAGCACATGACAGCGCTTGTACGACTCCAGCGCCACCGTGTAATCTGCCATGACGGCAAGCCCCATAGGCTCTCCCGTATCCGAAGACAGACCGCTCGGTACATCGACAGAGACCACAGACGCACGCGACGCATTCATCATCTCTATGACCTCGGCCTTCACACCGCTGACCTCTCGGGAAAGCCCCGTACCGATCAGCGCATCCACGATGACATCCGCGCTTTCCAAAGGCGTCTCCCAGTCCGTATCCTCACTGACAGGAATGACCTGCACCCACATTTTTTCAACGATCCGGCGATACAGACGTGCCGTTTCACTCATATGCGCCTCATTGCCGCACAAGAGTACCGCGACGCTTGCGGTCAGCGCGCACAAATACCTGGCGATGACGAAGCCGTCTCCGCCATTGTTGCCCGTCCCGCAGACCACCACCACAGACTTTCCCTTCCAATCGATCTCCGGCTGAATGAGCGATACTACATCGCTTCCTGCATTCTCCATCAGCACCGCTTCGGGAAATCCGTAGCTCTTCATCGCTTCCCGGTCGAGCGAGCGCGACTCATCAGCCGTCGTGATGTACTTCATGATGACCTCCTGCCATGACGACCACCGTGATCGCCATCTCCTCTTCATGTGAAATAGAGATCGACATCTCCGTAATGCCAAGCTCTTCTGCCCGCTTGGCGAACGTCCCTGCGAGGTGAAGCATCGGCTGCCCCCACTCGCCCCAGGTCACATACGCATCCTGCCACGCCGAACCAAAGATACCGATCCCGAGTGCCTTTCCTGCCGCTTCTCTCGCGCCCCAGAGCGCTGCATACGACTCCGCGCGCTTTTTCCCTTTCTTCTCGCAATGCGCGATCTCTTCTTCCGTGAATATCTTCTCCGTGCGGCGGGGAAATTTCTCAAGGATCCGCTCCCACCGCGCGATCTTCACCAGATCTACACCGACAAACATAGCACGTACCTCCTTTTGCTCTATTGTACTAAAGAGGGGGACAGGGTTCAAGGTTCAGGCTTAGACCGTAGGGCGTGCCGCCTCTGGATTGTGGATGAAAGCTCTACTCGAATGAGGAATGAGGAAGAATGCCCCCCCATCTCCTAGTCACTAGCTGCTCATCCCTGCTTTCAAATCTTTGGGGATATCCATTTCCCGTATCGTCATCCCGAGCGCAGCCGAGGGATCTTTCTTGCACTGCGGTCAGTATCACATAGGCACTGGCCGGGAAGCAACGCCTTGGTGCTGCGTATTTCTGCTTTCGCACACCCATCGTTTATCGGTCTGCAAAGAAGATTTCTCGCTTCGCTCGAAATGACGATACGCGAGAGTGACTCGTCACCCTGCGCCCCTAATCCCTAGCCACTGGCCACTCATCCCTGCTTTCAAACTTGTGAGTTAGCCTCTGGGGCGTACTGTCCCTTGGCTTCAAATGAAAGCCTCGCTTGCATGAGAAATAAGAAAGGTGGCGACCTCGCCGCTTACTATGAATAGCCTTCCCCTCGAGGGGAAGGTGCCCCGAAGGGGCGGATAGGGCACTGGCGGTATGAAAGAGAGTGGGAAAATGCGTTTCAAGCAGGCGACTTATGACAGCAGCCAAACGCCGTACCAGCCCCATGGAGCCGACGACCTAGGGAAACACTGATTCAATCGTTGTCAGATTTTACTCTTAAATTTTTATGCATAGCGAGGAATAACCTGACGCGAATAGCGAGCTATTTAAGGAAGGTTATGACGAAGCTATGGATAAAAATTCTTGTAAAGTCTGACTCTGCGATTGAATCAGCGTTTCCCTATAACCCAAAATAAAAAATCCCACAGTCCTAAGACCATGGGATTTCTCTCTCGGAAAATTAAGCCTTTTCTTCCATCTTTTCCTTGTAAGCTTCTTTTGCTTCTTCTCTAGCTTCAGCAGCAGCTTCTTTAGCTTCTGCAGCTTTTTCAGCAGCGATAGCAGCATTTACGTTTGCGTTCAGACGGGATTTTTTACGAGCAGCAGCATTCTTGTGGATCACGCCTTTTTTAGCAGCGCTGTCAATGATGCTTACAGCAGCACGAAAAGCTTCGTCTTTATTTTCAGAGTTAGCAGCAGCGACAGCCTTCTTGATAGCGCCGTGAATCTGGGATTTAACAGCAGCGTTAGCAGCTTTCTTAGCAGCGTCCTGTCTCATGCTTTTCAAATTGGATTTAATCTGTGGCAATGGTTTCACCTCCCGTCTGCATTATTCATACCAAAGTATTTTATCATAAAGGACGAGTGATAGCAAGGTCGTTTGGAAAGAAAATTTAGAGAAACGGTTCCTGCAGGCTCTGGGATGCAGCGCATGGTGCGGATATACGGCAAAATCCCTTTCCTAGAAACTGCGCCTTCCTATAAAAAAGGACATGCGATCTCTCACACGTCCTTTTCATGCTCTTACAGCGTCAGCGCTCTTTCGAAATGTTCCTTCAGAACTTTGATAGAAGCCGCAAGTTCCGCATTTTCTTCCTCGGTCAGATGGAGCTCGATGATGTCTTCTACGCCATCCTTGCCGATCTTGACCGGTACAGAAGCGAAGCTGTCTTTGATGCCGTACGGGCCATCGAGGTATACAGAGACCGGCAGCACCTTGTGTTCATTGTGGTAGATCGCACGGACCAGCTCTGCCGTTGCGGACGTGACACCGAATTCCGTGCAGCCCTTGGTCGTATTTTCCACATAGCCTTCACGGTGTACCTTTTCCAGGATGACATCCTTCGGATCCATCTTGTAAAGCTCCGGCTTTTCAGCGAGCAGTTCATCCAGCTTCTTGCCGGCGACCGTGACATGGCTCCATGGAATCATGCTGGAGTCCCCGTGTTCCCCCAAGAGGTAGGCGGTGAGCGAGCGGCGGTTGATCTTCAGCTGGTCAGACAGCTGGTACTGCAGACGAGCGGAGTCAAGCGCCGTGCCGGAGCCGATGATCTTATTCTTCGGATAGTCCAGCTTGTACTGGATATATTCTGCGATGATATCGCATGGATTGGAGATCGAGATGATGATCCCGTCGAAGCCGGACTTTTCGATGAGCGGCAGGAATTCCTTCGTCGTCGCGATGCCGCCATCCATCATATCAAGGCGGGTCTGTCCCGGCAGACGAGGCTTGCCGGATGCATTGATCATGATGTCTGCATCCTTCATGTCATCGATCGTACCTGCATACGCTTCGAAATGATGCGGCTGGTAGCTGACCGCATCCATCAGGTCGAGGGATTCGCCCATCGCCTTGTCATTGTTTACGTCGTAGAAAACGACTTCATCCGCCAGCCCCTGTACCGCGAGCTGCAGTCCCAGATGAGAGCCGACATTGCCGGCACCGATGATTCCTACTTTTCTTGTCTTGATTGCCATATTCTTTTACACTCCTTTGCTTCATTTTCTGGCATTGATATAGAATTATTCCTATATATCATTCTATCATGTGCTTATGAGATGACGTATGCATATTATACTACGGATCTTGAAAATTGGAAATAGAAAAGAACATCGCTATCACAAAAAGCCTCTCCTCATAGACGCCGCCGAGAGAGCTTTTCGTTGACCGCTCGCTGTTTCCTTCGCGAATGAAACGCCGTGAGCCAAGAGCGTATGGAGTACCGTGTTTCCCATTTTCCGATGCTCTCCCGTTTCTTCTTGACCGCAAACGAAAAAGATTTCTCGCTTGCGCTCGAAATGACGGTATGGGAAAGCGGTATTCTCGCATCGCTTCCTTTCTCACGAGGAAGGGCTTTGTCTGTCGCCATTGGCCGAAGCAAGTCATTCTGCTGCTTATCAGAAATAAAAAAAGAGCACTGCCATCGGGCGATGCTCTTTTTGACCTTCTGTGCCTATCAAAAGTACTTGTTTCAAACGCGCAAGATCGTTCCTTCGGGCAAGTTCCGCCGAGCCTGTATCCTCACACAAGTTCCGCAAGCTCGAGGATAAGAGCGCGGCTCTTTTCCCAGCCGAGGCAGGGGTCGGTGATGGACTTGCCGTAGATGCCTTCGCCGATCTTCTGACTGCCATCTTCGATGTAGCTCTCGATCATGAGGCCTTTCACGATGCCGGCGACGTCAGAGGAGTAGCGGCGGCTGGCCATGACGTCTTTGGCGATGCGGATCTGCTCCATGTATTTCTTGCCGGAGTTGTTATGATTGCAGTCGACGACGATGGCAGGGTTGGCGAGGGTACGTTCTCCATACAGGTCGAGGACCTTCTTCAGGTTTTCGTAGTGGTAGTTCGGCATGCTGGTGCCGAAGTGGTTCACGTAGCCGCGAAGGATGGCATGGGCGAGCGGATTTCCTGTGGTGTGGACTTCCCAGCCGTGGAAAAGGAAGTCCTGCTCATTCTGCGCGGCTTCGATGGAGTTCATCATGACGGAGAGGTCGCCGGAGGTCGGGTTCTTCATGCCGACAGGGATACCTGCGCCGCTAGCGATCATGCGGTGGAGCTGGTCCTCGACGGAACGCGCGCCGATCGCGCCGTAGGAGAGGAGGTCGGAGAGGTAGCGGTGGTTTTCCGGATAGAGGATCTCTTCAGCGCAAGTGAAACCGGTCTCTTCGATGACGTGGACGTGCATGCGTCGGATGGCCTTGATGCCTTCCATCATGTTTTCATTGCCTTCGGGATCCGGCTGGTGGAGCATGCCTTTATAGCCTTTGCCGATGGTTCTCGGCTTATTCGTGTAGACTCTGGGCACAATGAAGAGCTTGTCCTTCACTTCGTCCGCGACTTTCGCAAGGCGCGTGCAGTAGTCGAGGACGGCAGGCTCATTATCTGCCGAGCAGGGGCCGATGATGAGAAGAAGTCGGTCGTCTTTCCCTGTCATGATGTTCTCGATGGCTTGGTCTCTTTCTGCTTTCAGCTTTCTGTATGGTGCGCGCAGCGGGATCTCCTGCTGCACTTCGATCGGTTCCGGCAATTTGCGGACGAATTTCATCTGTTCTTTCATAGGGTTGGCTCCTTTGGGTGGAAATCGGGTTCGGGATTCAGGGTTAGCCCGGGGCGTGCCCCCCCTTTTGATTGTTTGCGAAAGAGGTTCAGCGGGTTCTATGGGTTCAAAGGGTTCAAAGGGGGAAGGTGCGGCGCGTAAAAATCAGAAACGCCGCGGAGTATAAATAGGGCGATGTCCGAAAGTGAAATTTTAGTCACTAGTCACTCCTAATCCCTGCTTTCAATCTTTTGAGAGTATCCCTTTCCCGTATCGTCATCGGAAGCGTAGCCGAGGGATCTTTCTAGGGAAACACTGATTAAATCGTTGTCAGATTTCATTCTAGGATTTTTATATAGAGCAAGGAATCATCTGACGCGAATAGCGAGCTATTTAAGGAAGATGATGACGAAGCTATGTATAAAAATCCATATGAAATCTGACTCTGCGATTTAATCAGCGTTTCCCTCGCACTGCGGTCAGTATCACATAGGCACTCATACGGGAACGACGCCTCGGTGCTACGTATTTCTACTTTCAAACATCCTTCGTTTATCGGTCTGCAAGGAAGATTTCTCGCTTCGCTCGAAATGACGATACGGGAGAGTCTAATGTCTCCTGGTCTCTTTGTCTCCTAGTCGCTAGTCACTCAATTTCTCTATCTTAAACACATTGATCGTATCGACATCCGGGCAGCAGAAGAGGGCCGTGCCCTTCTCCACGCCTCGCTGGGGGATCTCGCCGCCGTAGCGAAGGATATCTACATAGGGGAAGGCGACGTGCATAGCCATGGGGCAGAGATTTCCTCTATCCTTGTCGAAATCCCACGAGTCCCCCACGCGATGTCCGCGGTGACAGGGACAGGGGCCTTTGCAATCGATGAGTGTGATGCGGATCTTCGGTCTTTTGGGCATCAGTCAAGCACCTCCAACGAATTTTCAATGGCGATCCCTTTGAAGGTGTCCTGGCTGTCCTTGTTCTTCATGATGAGGAGCTTCACCGCGCCCATCGCTTTCTCGACGGAGTGGATGAGCGGCTCGCCATTCAGGATCTCTCCCATGAAGATGGAGGAGAAAATATCGCCCGTCCCCGGGAAGCGGATCGGCACCATGTTGAAGGTACGGAGGAAATATTCGTCGCGCGCGGCATCATAGCCAGCGACGGCATCTTCCCCGTCGACCTTCGCACTCGTGATGATGACCGAGCCTTGGCTCATGGCATGGAGCTTGTTCAAGAGTGCTTTCGCCTCTTCCCACGTGAGGCCTTCTGCCTTGTACGCCGCGCCTGCGATGAGGGCGGCTTCCGTATAGTTCGGCACCATGTAATCCGCATTTCTCGCAAGCTCCCGCATTTCCTTCACGGTGTCTTCGGTAAGGCCGTTGTAGAGATGCCCCTCGTCACCCATGATGGGATCGACGAAGATCTTCGTCCCTGTTTTCCTCTTCTCGCAGCAGTAGGAGGAGAGGAGCTCCGCCTGCTCGTAAGAGACGATGAAGCCTGTGGAGATCGCATCGAAAGTAAAGCCTAGCTCCTGCCAGACCTTGAGTGTGTTCCTCATGAAGTGCGTGGTGTCCTGAATTTCAAATTTCCCGTAGTCCAGTGTATTCGATACCAGTGCCGTCGGCAGATTGTAGGTGATGTGACCCATGTGCGCCAGGACCGGCATCATCGCCGCCAGTGCCACTTTGCCGTAGCCGGGAAGATCATTGACAAGAAGAATTTGTTTTCCCATTTGCGTCCCTCTTTTCTCCGCCATTGCGGGTGTGATTTGCATTCCATTGTAACATAAAAGGTGTGCGATGGGCAGGGCTTAGTGGTGAGGGATTGGTAGCCAGGGATTTGGGTTAACCGGTGGGACGTGTCGTCCTTTGATTGTGGGTGAAAGCACTGTTCGAATGAGAAATGAATGTGGCGGCTTCGCGCATCGATTCAGCCTTCCCCTCAAGGGGAAGGTGCCCCGAAGGGGCGGATAGGGTACCTGCGGTATGAAAGACGGCTGAGCCAAACAGGAAATGCGTCTGCAAACATAGTGGCTCTCACATAAGCACCCGAGCGCCGCTGGCGCGGTTCCCCGTCCCGATGGAAAGGGAAAATCATTCACAGCCAAAAAGCGCGCCCCGAATCACCGGAAGCGCGCTTTTGTTATGTTATGAAAGATATATAGCGACGGCGGTCATCCCGTATCGTCCTAATCCCTAGACTATTTCCCCATGATCTTCTCAGCAGCGCCCATGACGGCGAGGACGGCGTGTTCAAAAGTGAGTGCGCCCTGGAAGTACATGATGTAAGGCGGACGGACTGGGCCATCCGCAGACATTTCGATCGTGGAGCCCTGTACGAAGGTACCGGCTGCCATCAGGATGGGATCGACGTAGCCAGGCATCGGACCGGGCACCGGGGTCGCGTCGGAATCGACAGGCGACCAGCTCTGGATGGCTTCGGCAAATCGGCACATGTTTTCTTCGCTGTTCAAAGCGACCGTCGTGATGAGATCCGTGCGGAGATGTCCCGGCTCCGGCGTCACGGCAAAGCCGAGCTTTTGGAAAACAGCGGCGCAGAATTCTGCCGCCATCACAGCCTGACGGGTCATGTGCGGTGCAAGGAAGAGGCCTTCAAAGAAAGGACGATAGGAAGCGGCGTAGGAGCCCATCTCGTCCCCAAGGCCGGGGACGGTGAGCTGGTGTGCGCAGCGCTCGACGAGGTCTTTTCTGCCGCAGATGTAGGCACCGGTCGGTGCGAATCCGCCGCCGGCATTCTTGATGAGAGAGCCGGCGGTGATGTCTGCACCAAGTTCGATCGGTTCCTCTTTGTTTGTAAATTCGCCGTAGCAGTTATCCACGAAGCAAATGGTCTTCGGGTTCTTTGCTTTGACGATGTCAATGATCTTCTTGATATCTTCCGGGAAGAGGGAGTTTCTGAGGCTGTAACCGCGTGAACGCTGGATCTCTACGAGCTTGGTGTGCTCATCGACCATGGCTGCGATGCCTTCCAGATCATAGGTGTCGCCTTTGAGCGGCACTTCCTTGTAGTGGACGCCGCGGGACTTCAGATTTCCCGGAGCGTTGCCGGAAATGCCTATGACGCTCTGCATGGTGTCATAGGGAGTGCCGACGGCGGAGAGCATGGTATCGCCCGGTTCGAGGAGGGCGAGAAGGACAGTGCCTAAGGCATGGGTGCCGGAGACGAACTGCGGGCGGACGAGAGCGGCCTCGCATTTGAAAACGTCGCACCAGATCTCTTCGAGCTTGCCGCGGCCGGGATCATCGTAGCCATAGCCGTAGGACGGTGCGAAATGATAGGCAGAGAGGTGATGCTTACGGAAAGCCTCGAGTACCTTCTGCGTGTTGTAGAGGGAAATTTCTTCCATCTCATGAAAAACAGGCGCACAAAGTTCGAGCGCCTCGTTTTTGATCTGTTTCAGTTTTTTATCCATTGTTATCGTTTAAATCCTCTGAATTGTAGATATAGCGTGCTTGTAGATCAGCTGGGAGCGGTTCTCGCTGACCAAAAGTACGGTAAAGCTGTCGAAGGACTTCACTTTGCCCTTGAGCTGGACACCATTCATCAGGAAGATGCTGACTGGCACGTTTTCCTTTCTTGCTTCATTCAAAAATGTGTCCTGCAGATTCATTTTACCTTCCATCTTGTGATTCTCCTCTAACTTGTGAAATGACATAGGCTAAGATTTCCCTGTACCATATGTCTCCGTCTGATGGTGTTTTTTCCCCCCAGTGAATATATGGCATTCGTCTGTACCAGGTCAGCTGTCTTTTGGCGAAGTGACGGGTATTCTTCTGGATCAGCTCCTCAGCTTCTTCCAGCGTGCGCTCGCCGCGAACCACAGGGATCATCTCGCGATAGCCGATGCCCTTCATGGCCTGGCAAGCTTCCGGGACGCCCGTTTCCAAAAGTGACCTGACTTCCTCTAAGAGTCCTGCTTCCATCATCTGGTGGACCCGCTTATTTATTTTATCATATAATATCGCCCTGTCCATAGCAATTCCCAAAACCGGGCCGTCATAGATGAGCGTGTGGGCTTTGCCCGCCTCTCTATCCTTGTTTCCGGAAGAGAGGAGCTCGAGCTTCCTCACCATGCGCTGCGGGTCGATCGGCACGTCTGCGCCCCGCTTTTGAAGCTCTTCGATGAGCGCTTCCTTCCCCTCTTCGGCAAGGAGATGCTCCCAGCGGCTCCTTCCCCCGACCTTGGGAAGAAATTCATAGCCTTCCAGAAGCGACTGGATATAAAGCCCTGTCCCGCCGACGACGATCGGGATACGGCCCTTCTCATTTTCTTCATGGATGATAGCCTTCGCTTTTTCCTGAAAATCCGCAGCCGAGTAGCTTTCCGTCGGCTCCAGGCAGTCCACGAGGAAATGGGGTACGCCCTCTGCCTCCGCCTTCGTCACCTTCGCTGTCCCGATATCCATGCGGCGGTACACCTGAAAGGCATCTCCGGAGATCACGACGGAGCCCAGCGCTTTCGCGAGATACACGCCGAGCGCCGTCTTTCCTGAAGCCGTCGGGCCAAGGATGGTGATGAGTTTTTCTTTGGGCATGGTGGAGCTCCTTTCGGGGTGAAATAGTAACTAGGGACTGGTGACTGGTGACTAGGGATTAGGGATTAGGGATGGTGGTGGCGGCTTCGCCGCGAATATGTATGGGGCAATGCCCAAGACTTGGAGACTTTAGACTAATCCCTCATCTCTGCTTTCAAACTTCGGGGTTCGGGTTTAGCCCATGGGGCGGGGCGCCCTTTGATCGTTTACGAAAGAGGTTCAGCAGGTTCTATAGGTTCAAAGGGGGGTGTTGCGGCGCATTTCGTCATCCTGAGCGGAGAAAAACGTCGTATGTGAGATAACGAATGCCAGAACAGCTGCGACCTGAGCCCTCGATCTCGGCGTAGCCGCCACCTTCATTTCTAATTCCTAATTTCTAATTTATGGATCACCCCATATGCGGTCGACTGGCCGCGCTTCATCCGGATATCGGTGAAGATGGGATCTCTGAACATGCCCGCAAAGGGCCGCTCCTTCACGATGACTTTCACCCGGCAGACGCGGAGAGCTTCTCGTAAGATCTCCACCGTCAGGCTGTCATACGCCGCTGCCGCCCGGAAGCCTTCCATATCATTTTCTCTGCGCTTCACCGGATGGCGGAACATGGGGTCGAAATAGATGACATCGTAGGCGTCATCCCTGCAGCCTGCCAGATACTCTCTATAGTCGGCATGGATCAGTTGGATCCGCCGGACGGCATCGGTGAGGCTCTCGTCTTTATCCTCGTAGCCTGCGATGCCGGCGCGCCCCACCTCATAGAGGATGGGGCTTTTTTCCAGCGCGGTCACACGCCCTCTGCCCGTCAAAAACCATGACATCGTACTCGAGTCCCCTGCCTGCCCGAAGGTGCAGTCGAGCACATCACAGGGGCCGTCCACCGGAAGGAGCGCGCAGAGGCGGTCAGGATTTCCTTTTCGAAGCTGCGTGGTCCTTAGCACCGCCGTCCCCATATGGAAGCGGTACTCTTCACCGCGAGACCAGTAAAGAGGGAGCTGTTTCCCGTAAATGAGGAATCCGGAAAGCCCCGTCTCCTCCGTCATCTCTTCCAGCGTATCACCGCGCGGGATGTAGGGAAATCCCAGCGCTTCTCCGCGCCGCTTCGCCTCTTTGATGATGGAGGAGTCCGCATGGCGGATGGTCGTGACGCCCGTCTTCATGGGCGTTTGAAGAGCCTTCCCAGCTCTTCGGGGGTGAATTTCACGATGGTCGGGCGGCCATGCGGGCAGACGAAGGGGCGGCTCGTGTGGAAGAGGTCGACGATGAGCTCTTTCATCTGCCGGATATTCAAGGGGTCTCCGCGCTTGATCGCACCGCGGCAGGCGGCATACGCCATCATGCGATGACGCATCGTCTCCGGCGAAGGCACGTCCTTCTCATGGAAAGCGCGCGTGATGTCCTTCATCACCCGGTCCATGTCCGCTTCCGAGAGATCCTCCGGACTTCCCGTGATGCGGATGACGTCCGGGCCTGCCTGCTCGAAGGTGATGCCAAGACGCGCCAGATCCTCCTCATGCTCTTCCAAGAGCGTGAGATCCTCAGGGTCGGCATGGAGGAGATAAGGCACCAGAATGTCCTGTACGGGGATGCCCTCTGCGCGCGCCGCAAGGCGGTCATAGCGGACACGCTCATGCGCCGCGTGCTGATCGATGATGAAGAGATCCATCCCCCGCTGGCAGAGGATGAAGCACTTGGCGACCTGCCCCAAAGGGATGATCGGCTCTTCGGCCTTTGGCGCATCGAAAAGCACCTCGGGCGTGAGCGCTTCTTTTTCTTCGTGCATTACGCCCGGGAAGACGGACTCCTTCGAGAAAAGTTTCTCTTTTGAAATCGAGGGCTCGAAGGGGATCTCCCGCCTTTCTCCTGCCGGCTTTCCCTGCGGATGCCAGGCGGGCATCGGACGCCGTTCTTCTGCTGCATAGGCTGCCCCCGGCTCTCCCCAGCGCGCGGGATCCTTTTCTTTTTCCGTGAGTCCGATGTCAGGCCCCACGGAGCGCGCTTCTTCGACCTTGACAGACGTCAGGTCAAAGTCGCTCTCCTTTGCCACCTGATGTCCCGGGTCTTTGATCATTTCGCGTGCGATCTCATCCGGCGTATCCTTGGTCGTCAGCGACTGAAGGACGCTGTGATAGACGAGGCGGAAGATGCTCTGCTCATCAGAGAATTTGATCTCCCGCTTCTGCGGATGCACATTCACATCGATCGACTCAGGAGCGACAGTGAAGGCGAGGACAAGGATCGGGTATCCATTCTTAGGGAGCAGCGAGTGATAGGCATTATCGACGGCTTTCGACACCGCGCTGCTCTCGACGACGCGGCGGTTGATGATGATCGTCTGGTATTGGCGGCTGCTCTTCAAGAGCGAAGGCTTGGAAATGAGCCCCGAAAGGATGCCTCTTTCGTTTTCACCCGAGACTTCGAGCATCTCGCCAGCGGTCTTCGTGCCGTAGAGCGCAGACACGACGTCAAGGAGCCGGCCGTTCCCCGGCGTCTCGATAACGGTGCGTCCATTATTGATGAGACGGAAGGAAATATCCGGATTCGCGAGTGCGAGCTTCCCCATCATCGTATTGATGCGGCTGGCCTCGGTCCGTTCGGATTTCAGGAATTTCTTCCGGGCCGGCACATTATAGAAGAGATCGCGCACCTCGATCGTCGTGCCACCCGGTGCGCCGGTCGGCTTCACTTCGCTGACTGTCCCGCCCTCGACTTCGACGATCGTGCCCTCCACGTCTTCTTGACGCCGGGTCGTGATGGCCGTGCGGGAGACGGCAGAAATGCTCGCCAGCGCCTCTCCGCGAAAGCCCAGCGAGGCGATGTGATAGATGTTATCCACCGTTGAGATCTTACTCGTCGCATGACGCACGATGGAGAGCTTCGCATCTTCTGCCGACATACCGCTGCCATTGTCCGTGACGCGGATGTAGGTGAGTCCGCCGTCCGCGATCTCCACCTCTATATCGCTCGCGCCAGCATCCACGGCATTTTCTACCATTTCCTTGACGGCGTTCACCGGACGCTCCACCACTTCACCGGCGGCGATCTGATTCGCCGTCACTTCATCGAGTACATGGATCAATGCCATCAGCGTCCCTCCTTCGCTTCGCGGCTCAGCCGGAATAAGATCTCCATCGCTTCGATCGGTGTCTTGCTCATGACATCCAGTTGCGCCAGCTCGTCAATGATGGGCGAGCTGAAAAGATCCATCGCGCCAGCGGCTGCCTGCGGCTTCTCCGGAGCGGGACGGCTCTTCCCATCCTCCTTCTCAAGCCCCAGAAGGATCTCATCGGCTCTGGCAAGCAGCGACTCAGGAAGCCCCGCGAGGCGTGCGACGTGAATCCCATAGCTCCGATCCGCCGAGCCCGGCACGATACGGCGCAGGAAGGTGATATCCTTTCCCCGTTCCTTGACGGATACCGTGTAATTTTTGATCCGCGGGCTTGTCTCTGCCATATCGGAAAGCTCATGGTAGTGCGTCGCAAACAGCGTATAGCCGTGGATCTTCTGATCGATATACTCCACGACCGCCTTCGCGATGCTCATGCCATCATAGGTACTCGTGCCGCGTCCGATCTCATCCAGAATGATAAGACTGTTCTTCGTCGCATGCCTAAGGATGTAGGATACCTCCTGCATTTCCACCATGAAGGTACTCTGCCCCGTAGAAATATCATCCGTCGCGCCGACGCGCGTGAAAATGCGATCGACCGGCGCGAAGACCGCGCTCCTTGCAGGAATGAAAGAGCCCACCTGCGCCATGATGGTGAGGACAGCGACCTGACGCATGTAGGTCGACTTACCGGCCATATTCGGCCCCGTGATGACCAGGATCTCCTGATTTCGATGATTCAGCTCCGTATCATTCGGGACGAACATGTCTCTCTTCAAGGCATGCTCGACCATCGGATGACGGCCGTCTTTGATGGAAATATACCCATCCTTCGGGCTAATGATCGACGGACGGATATAGCGGTCCTTGATCGCTGCCCGCGCAAGGCTTGCGAGGCAGTCCACCGCTGCGAGCGCACGCGCCGTCTTCTGCATATCAGGGATCTCCGGACGGATCTCCGCCTTCACCGCCTGATAGATCTTGAGCTCGAGCTGCTCTGTTTTTTCTTTGGCAGAGAGCGCCTTCGTCTCGAATTCCTTCAATTCCGGCGTGATATAGCGCTCCGCATTCACGAGCGTCTGCTTTCTCACATAGTACGCAGGGACAGGGAGCTTATTCGCATTGGAGATCTCAAAATAGTATCCGAAGACATTATTGAAGCCGATCTTGAGCTTGATGCCCGTCTTTTCCTTTTCCTTCTCTTCCAGCTCTTGGATGTACTTCTGGCTGTTCTCCGACAGCGAGCGCACTTCATCCAGCTCGGCGGAGAAGCCTTCGCGGATGTACTTGCCGTCCTTGATGTTGCCCGTCCCGTTCTCATTCATCGCACGGTCCAGAAGGTCAAAGACAGGGCCATGCGTCGAGAGCTGGCTGTTCAGCTTCTTCAAAAGCACCGAGCCTGCGCCGGAGAGGAGCTGCTTCACCTGCGGCACCGCGCGAAGCGTCGCTTTGAGAGAGAGCAGGTCCTTGGGCGAAGTCGAATTCGCCTCGATGCGGGAAAGAATACGCTCGAAGTCAAAGACGCCGGAAAGCATCTCTTCCAGACGTGAAAGCTCCGTCATGTGCTGTGTCAGCTCCTCGATCGCCGACTGGCGCAGTATGATGCGGTTCACATCCGTCAGCGGCCGCTCCAGAGAACGCTTCAAGAGGCGCGCCCCCATCGCTGTATGCGTATAGTCGAGAAGCTCGAGGAGCGTGCCGCGCCGCCCGCCGTCACGCATATTCCGCGTGATCTCCAGATTTCTAAGGCACTCCTCGGTGAGCGTCAGCGTATGATCCTCACGGATCGGCCGCGGATCATGGAAATCCGCCGCCTCCGAGCGCATGACCTCCTTGAGGTATCCGGAAAGAAGGGCAAAGGCCTTCTGCACATGGCGATTCTCTATCGACGCTGCCGCCGGTGGGATCGCACTCTCGTCCTCATCATCCCTTCGCGTCAGGAGACAGGCCCCGAGACGCGCCGAGGCAAAGCGAGAGAGCTTCTCATAGAAATCATCCGACACAAGACACACCGCTTCTGCGGGACTATATACCGACAGAAGGTCGAAGAAGGCATCCTGCTCCTTCTTCTTGACCCAAGTCCCCCACCAGCACTCGCCCGTCGAGACATCGGCGAGCACGGCGGCGATCTCCTTGTCCGCCTCTAAGAGGTAAATGAGATAATTGTTCGACTTATCCGCGATGGAATTTTCAAAAAGGATCGTCCCCGGCGTGATGACACGGATGACATCCCGCTTGACCAGCCCCTTCGCCTTCTTCGGGTCTTCCAGCTGTTCGCAGATCGCGACCTTGTACCCCTTCTGGATCAGCCGATAAATATAGAGCTCTGCCGCATGGAAAGGCACCCCGCACATCGGTACGCGGCCATCCTGCCCTGCCGACTTCCCCGTCAGCGTCAGCTCCAGCTCATGCGATGCCGTCAGTGCATCGTCACAGAAAAGCTCATAGAAATCGCCCAGACGGTAAAAAAGCAGACAGTCCCGGTATTTCTCTTTGACTTCCTTATACTGTGCCATCAAGGGCGTTTTGGCCATGGTCTTGTTCCTTCTTTCTGGTCATTCTAATTTAGGCAAAAGGCATATATCTCCAAGTTAGGAGTGAGGAATGAGGAGTGAGGAGTGGTGGTGGCGGCGCAAAACAATAATAAAGCGCCGCCAAGTTTTATACTACGCCACGCGCACAATAATAAAAAAGGGGGATTGGGGCGCTATATGAACTGTGCGCCCCTTCCGCCACTCCTCACTTCTCACTCCTAACTCCTCACTATGTAGATAGGCGTTCAAAGAAAACTCGAAACTACACCAATTTCCCTTTTAGCACCCACGTCTGGCCGACCTCGACTTTTGCTTCCAGCGTATCACCGACCTTGACGCCTTCCTGATACGGGAAAAGGATCATCTTATTGCCCGATGTACGTCCATACCAGACATTCTCCTGCTTCGACGGGCCTTCGACGATGATGGGATAGGTCTTGCCCTCCATCGCCTGATTCAGAGAAAGGCTCACCTCATTCTCCACATCCATCAGCTCCTGCAGGCGGCGGTGCTTCGTCTCCTCATCGATCTGATCCGTCATGCGCGCTGCCGGCGTGCCATTCCTCGGCGAATAAATGAATGTATATGCCGAATCGAAACGCACCTCTTTCAAAAGCGCGAGCGTCTCCTGATGCATCTCTTCCGTTTCCCCCGGGAAGCCGGTGATGAGATCCGTCGTCAGCACGATGTCCGGCATCTTTTCGCGGACGTAGGAGACCAGCTCCTTGAAATGCTCGATCGTATATCCGCGATTCATCTTCTTCAGCATTTCATTCGAGCCATGCTGCACAGGCAGATGCATATGACGCGCCACCTTCGGCGAATCTGCCATCGCATCCACCATATCGAATGTCATATCTCTCGGATGCGACGTCATATAGCGCACGCGCTCGATGCCATCCACCTTGTCGATCGCGCGGATCAGCGTCCCGAAGTCCGTCCCATTTCTGAAATCAAGACCATACGAATTCACATTCTGCCCGAGGAGCGTCACTTCCTTATAGCCTTCCTTCGCAAGCCCCTCTATCTCGCGCGAGATATCCTCCACGCTGCGGGACAGCTCACGGCCGCGTACATACGGCACGATGCAGTACGTGCAAAACTTATTGCACCCCTGCATGATCGGGATCCATGCAAAGACATGGGACTTACGCACCGCACGAAGCTCGCTGTAGTCACTCACACTGTGCGGATTTCTCTCCGTCTTCACCACATGGCCGCCGCGCGCATCCTCCTTCGAAACGATCTCCTTCAGGTCATGGATATGGTATGGCCCGATGACGAAATCAATGATCGGCATACGCTCGATGAGCTTGCCCTTATTCTCCTGTGCCATGCAGCCGGCGATCCCCAGAAGCAGATGCGGATTTTTATCCTTCAGCTTCTTGATCTCCCCGATCTTGCCATAGACCTTCTCCTCCGCATTCTGACGGATGCTGCAGGTATTCATGATGATGATATCTGCCTCTTCCATCGTCTCTGCCGGCACATATCCCAGCTCCTCCAGCTGTCCATTGATGCGCTCCGTGTCCGATTCATTCATTTGGCAGCCATAGGTCAGGGTGAAGTACTTCTTTTCCATCATAATATATTTCCTTTATATAACAACTCACACGTATCCAAAATATCACTTTATTATAGCATACGAAGCATGAAAAATAAAAAATCCCGATGTCCGGAAATGGTATCCGGTCATCGGGATCAGGAGATGCGAGTGACTAATGCCCCTCTCGTGTCGTCATTCGTGCGTCAATGAGAGATCTTTGTCATCCGCGGCCACGCGATCAATGTTTGGAGATCCGAAGCAGAAAACCTGCTATGCAGGAAACCTTCGTGCATCTCCCTATTGATAAGGCGGCGATGCCGCCGCCTTCATGCCTCTTTTTGAGAAAAGTCCACACGCAGCATCATGAGGCACCCCGGCTTCCGCCTCTCTACTTCGCCGTCAGGTCTGCCGTCTTCGCACCGATGAGGGAGATCAGATCATCCGGCGAGAGCACCACCTGACGGCCGCGCTGGCCCGCACTGATGCTGATCGCCGCATGGTGATGGCAGCTCTCATCGATGAAGGTCGGGAAGGCCTTCTTCATCCCGATCGGCGAGCAGCCGCCGCGCAGATACCCTGTGAGGCCGGGAAGCTCCTTCACATGGATCATCTCTACACTCTTGTTCCCGCTCACACGCGCCGCCGCTTTGAGATCGATCTCCTTCTCCGAAGGCAGACAGAAGACCACAGGACCTGTCTTATCGCCATGCGTGACGATGGTCTTGAAAACCATGTCCGGATCATAGCCGAGCTCTGCCGCCGCATGCACGCCTGAGAGATCGTCCTCATCGTAATCATAGGACTTCGTCTCGTAGGAGATCTTCTCTTTATCCAGAATGCGCATGACATTCGTTTTCTTTTCTTTCTTTGCCATAGTTTGCCTCGATTCATTGGGCAGCCTGGGACGCAGCGCCATCAGCTTCCCGATGCCTGACCGCTTCCCAGCGCACACCCATTTCCAAACAACAAAAAGCCGGAGCATCACGCTCCGGCTCATCATTCAAATTGGTGCCGAGGACCGGAATCGAACCGGTACGAATCTCACGATCCGAGGGATTTTAAGTCCCTTGCGTCTGCCAGTTCCGCCACCCCGGCAGGTCTATATGAATGTAATAGATTGTAATATGGAGGCGGCACCCAGAATCGAACTGGGGATAAAGGTTTTGCAGACCTCTGCCTTACCGCTTGGCTATGCCGCCATATGGAGCGGAAAACGGGACTCGAACCCGCGACCCCAACCTTGGCAAGGTTGTGCTCTACCACTGAGCTACTTCCGCGCTGGCGACCCGGATCAGATTTGAACTGACGATCTCCGCCGTGACAGGGCGGCATGTTAGACCACTACACCACCGGGCCGCACGTAAGTTACGCATATTAGTATATCCATCCATGGTACTTTTGTCAAGCACTTTTTGAAAAATGGTTGCCCTTGGGCGATAGGGGTGGCTGGGGACTGCGAACCCTCTCGCGCCGTCATTTCGAGCGCAAGCGAGAAATCTTTGTCATTCGCGGTCAAAATGGTCAATGTTTGAAAGCCTCAAACGGGAAACCAGCTCTTCAAGAAACCTTCGGGCATCGCTATGATTGATACTCCGCGGCGCTTCTAATTTTTATGCGCCGCCCCGCTGAACCTCGTTTACGCGCAATCAAAGGGCGAAACGCCTTTCCCTTATTTTTCTACAGATGATACAATTCCGGTCTTCTGTCACGAAACACATTGATGCTCTCTCGGATGCCCTGCAGCACATCCGTATCGATCTCCACCGTGGCCACCTGCTCCTTTTCTCCCAGATGGAGCAGTTCTTCCCCCAAAGGCGAGAGGAGCATCGAGTTTCCGCCGTACTGCGTGCTGCCGGCACGGCCGCATTCATTCACTGCACAGAAAAACATCTGATTCTCGATCGCTCTGGCTTTAGAAAGCGTGATCCAGTGCTCCTTTCTTACGAGCGGCCAGGCGGCAGGAAGGAAAAACAGATCCACTCCCTGCAATGCTTCTGTCCGGATCAGCTCACAAAAGCGTACGTCATAGCAGATCGCCATCGAGCAGGCGATCCCGTCCAGCGTAAAGTGGACAGGGGAAGAGCCGCCGGTATACGACTTCGTTTCTCCCATCGGGCTGAAGCCGTGGATCTTATCATAAGAGGCAATGACCTCGCCCTTGCGATCAAAGATATAGCTTCGATTGAAAACGCATCCGTTTTCCAAAACGCTGACCGAGCCCGCCACGATATTGACGCCATGCTCCTTGGCAAAGGCTCCGAATACCTTTTTCGTCTGCACGCCATCTGCATCAGAAGCGGCATAGAGTGCGCTGTCCGGCGACGGAAAGAAACCGGTGTTTAACGTTTCCGGTAGGACAAGAATATCCGGCTTGTCTTCCAGCGCAAGCTCCATCAGCTGCACGGCCTTTTTATAATTTCTTTCCACCTGTCCCAGCTCTACATCCATTTGAATCAGACTGATCTTTTCCTTCATAAAGCCTCCACCCATCCTGTCACTCAAACGAACCATCGAATTTCATTCAATGTACCGCCTCCGGCTTTTTCTGTCAAGAAAAAATGGCTCCCTCTTTCTCCCATCAAAAAGAGCCGGAGGCAAAAGCCCCCGGCTCTTTTCTTATACAGGACAGCTATGAGATAGTCACTCCCTGCCCCTTATGATTTTCTCAATCAGGCAGATCATTCCGAAGGACACGATGCGCCATGCCCACCGTGACCTCATTGAAATGAAGCACACCCACGCCGACAAAGATCGCGACGCAGAGATGCTCATTCCAGCGGGCGATACCGATCTTGCCGCCGACATTCATGCCGATCGCCATCGGCTTCACCTGCTCGATGGCAGACTCCATGGCTCCGACCACAGAGCCATCCCCCACATGAGTATCAGAGATGACCTTCTGTCTTTGGGCAGCCACGATGGCCGACTCGAAGATCTTCGGAAGGATATCCAGAAATTTCCCGCCAAAGTTCACAGCGACAGCGCGGATGCCATCCTTCGCCAGCCTTTCCTTCAGCGCATTCTCATCTGCCCGCGTCTCGGTCAAAGACATGCGGAGCGCGGCCCGTGCGATATCAGCACTCTGGTATTCTTTGTAAGCCATCTCAGTTTTCCCGTTCTTTGATCTCGCGGATCAGGTTTGCAACGAACATCGGGAGAGACTGGGACCCCAGGTCGCCATTCTTTCTGCTTCTGACAGAAATGGTGTGACCCTTCATTTCCTGATCGCCCACGATGATCATATACGGTACCTTCTCCATCTGCGCCTTGCGGATCTTGTAGCCCAGTGTTTCATTGGCCTCTTCCACTTCGACACGGATATCAGACTCGGACATAGCCGCTGCGACAGACTTCGCATATTCCAGATTCTTGTCCGTGACAGGGATGATCTTCGCCTGTACCGGAGCGATCCAGGTCGGGAAAGCCCCTGCATAGTGTTCGATCAGGATGCCGATGAAACGTTCCAGAGAGCCGTAGCCCGCACGGTGCAGCATGACTGCTCTGTGCTTTTCTCCATCTTCACCGATATAGTTCACATCGAAGCGTTCCGGCAGCTGCATATCCATCTGGATGGTGCCGCACTGCCAGGTACGTCCCAGAGAGTCCTGTACATGGAAATCGAGCTTCGGTCCATAGAAAGCGCCGTCGCCTTCATTGATCTGGTACGGTACACCCGCCGTCTCGATCGCTTCGCGGAGCGCATTCGTGGAGATCTCCCACAGCTCATCGCTGCCCATGGAGTTTTCCGGACGGGTAGAGAGCTCGACATGGTATTCCAGACCGAAGACACCATACATCTTCTGGTACATCGCCATACACTTGATGACTTCATCCTTCATCTGTTCCTGCGTCATAAAAATGTGCGCATCATCCTGCGTGAAGCAACGAACGCGGAAGAGGCCGTGCAGCGCGCCCTTCAGCTCATGACGATGAACGAGGCCGAATTCGCCGACACGCATCGGAAGATCTCTGTAAGAACGCTGCTGCGTCTTGAAGAACAGGATTCCGCCGGGGCAGTTCATCGGTTTGATCGCATAGTCTTCGTCATCGATCTGGGTGAAGTACATATTTTCCTTGTAATGATCCCAGTGACCAGACTGCAGCCACAGCTTCTTCGACAGGATGACCGGCGTCATGATCTCCACATAGCCGAATTCCTTGAAGAGCTCGCGTTCATAGTCCATCAGTTTATTTCTGAGGATCATGCCCTTCGGATGGAAGAACGGGAAGCCCGGGCCCTCTTCATGGAAGGAGAACAGATCGAGCTGCTTGCCGAGCTTTCTGTGATCGCGCTTCTCCGCCTCCGCACGAACGAAGAGATAGTGGTCCAGATCCTCCTTGCTGAAGAATGCCGTCGCATAGATACGCTGCAGCATCTTATTCTTGGAGTCGCCGCGCCAGTAAGCACCAGCGACCGTCATCAGCTTGAACGTCTTCACCTTGCCGGTGGACTTCAGATGCGGGCCTGCGCAGAGATCCGTGAAGTCACCCTGTTCATAGAGAGAGATCGTTTCCTCCTCCGGCAGATCTTCGATCAGCATGACCTTGTAGTCCTGGCCTTTATCCTTGAAATACTGGAGCGCTTCATCGCGCGGCAACACCTTCTTCACCAGCGGGATATTTTCCTTCGCGATCTTCGACATCTCCTTCTCGATCGCTGCGAAATCCTCCTGGCTGAAAACATGATCAGAGTCCAGATCATAGTAGAAGCCATCATCAATCGCCGGTCCGATAGCAAACTTCACGCCAGGGAACAGGTGCTGGATCGCCTGTGCCATCACATGGGACGCCGTATGACGCAGCGTGAAAAGACCTTCCGGATCCTCCTTCGTGAAGAATTCCACCTCTGCACCATCCACGATCGGATCGCGCAGATCCGTCAGTTCACCATTCACCTTCGCCACCAGCGCATTCTTGCCAAGGCTGTTGGAGATCGCCTTCGCTGCATCCGCCAGAGATACCGCGCTCTCGAACTCTTTCTCTTTTCCGTCTTTCAGACGAATCGTAATCATAGTATCTTCCTTTCTAAAAACAGACATTCACTGCTTGGGGACAGTGGCTTCCATTTTTGCTGCTTTCTGCTTGGCTCTGCCATTTCAGCCGCTTCACAGAAAACAACATGAAAGCAATAAAAAAACTTCCGTCCCTAAGGGACGAAAGTTGTATTCCGTGGTTCCACCCAAATCAGAGCTAAAGCTCCACTTGTCGGCCTGGTAACGAGGCCACCCGGGAAGATTTCGATCCTCCTGCTCCAGAGCGGTAATCGATCCCCCCACCATCTGCTCCCACCAGCCGCAGACTCTCTTTGCGTGTACCAAGGATCCATCATGTCTCTATCCTCACATGTATGGTCATACTATAGACTTCTTTTTTGCGTTTGTCAAGGGGAAGGTTGGAGACTATGAGACGGAGAGACATTAGACTTGGCGGCAGAGCTGCATCAGCCGTTCCGTGTGTCCCTCTTATTCATTTTTATGCAGCAATCTATCCTCTATGGGCTTGTACGCCAAAACGATTTTCCCCGACAGGTACATCGTCATCCCAAATACAAGCAGCAAAGAAAACAGAACTCCCAGCTTGGAGAGATTCTGTTCCTCAAAGCTCCACATAAACGTATTGATCATAATATGCTGTATCAACATGAAAACATACGTCTTTTTACTATATTCGTTGATCGTATGTAATTGAAATACTCGATTCAAGTATTGGCAGCCAAGAAATATGACCACGATCATAGGAATCGTAAACAAGAAAGATCTTGGCTTCAGAGGGATAAATCGGTCTGCTATAAATGGATAGGAATACACTATCATATCGATGATACCAACAACCACCATGAGAAAGAAACAGCCCCACACCAAACGTCGTTCGTAACGATCCACTTTCTTCCGATACATATGCAAGAGAATCCCAAGATAGAACTCAGGCAAACGCACGAGGCAAAACCAGAAACCATGAACCGGCCAATGCGAAGCATATTGATAGATACATATAGAAAGAACAAGGAATACAGCAGCACTAATGACCGGCCATTTCTTAGCAGCTATATATAATGCCGGTGAAATCAGGTATAAAGAAACCACAGTCCCAATGAACCATTCGCCCACGAACCAGTATCCGGGTAAATGAAGATACATATTCAAATACCCATCCACAGGGAAAAGTCCAATAAGAAATGCCTTATAATCACCACCAACGAAGAATACCTTGCTCAATGGCGTCTGATGCAAAAAATCATGTCGCACAAAAGCGAGCAGCATAAATAAAAATGATATAGCCAGATAAGAAGAAATATACGGGAGTACGATGTGAACAAACTTGAACCAGTAAAAGCGAATGAGATGATGATTCTTTTCTAAGGAATGGCTCACCAGATATCCCGAAATAGCGAAAAACAGGCAGACACCAATGCGGCCCGTCGAACCCGCGAAATAATTATTGATAAAATGTAATCGCTCGAATGAAAAAGAGTAACAAGAATGTGATATCAAAACCAGTGCTGCAGCCAATACGCGAACCGTATCTAACCACTCAAAGCGTACTGTCTGTCTGTCTGTCTGTCTGTCTGTCTGTCAAAAGCATGCCTATTCCCTCTTTTGGGCGCAAGTCTTTTTCACAAATTTTTTCTTGCTTTAAAAATCAATGTCATCATATCACATTTCCCCATGTGATAAAAACCGACTATTTTATCACATGCCTTGCTCTCCTATGATAAAACAACCGGTTTTTATCGCACCCATGCAAAAGACCGACCTGAAGACTTGAAGACTTTAGATGTTAGATATCAAACTTCTGACCTCTGGTTTCTGCCATCTGATGTCTGATGTCAGACCTTTGATGTCTACCGTCTCCTAGTCTCAACATCTCAAAACTTAAACGTCTCTTTCAGCCCCATCCACTTCTGATCCTTATCTGACAGAGTAAGAGGCGTGCCATCGGCCATAGTATAGCCTTCTGCCGCGGGAGAACCATGGTACCCACCCTTGAGCTCCGGCCACTCGATCCCGATATCCGGATCATTCCACGCCATGCCGCCCTCATCATTCGGATGCCAGAAATCATTCACCTTATAGCAGAATTCTGCTACATCCGACAGTACCAGGAAACCGTGGGCGAAGCCTTCCGGGATGAGAAACTGCTTCTTATTTTCTTCTGTCAGCTCGACGCCATACCATTTCCCATAGGTGACAGAATCCGCACGAAGGTCAACGGCCACATCGAAAACCCTTCCTTTGACCGCACGCACGAGCTTGCACTGCGGATAATGCTTCTGAAAATGCAGCCCGCGCAGCACGCCTTTCGTGCTCATGCTCTGGTTATCTTGGACGAAATGGATGTGAAAGCCAGCTTCTTCCATATCTTTCTGATTGTACGTTTCCATGAAATAGCCACGCGCATCCCCATGAACAGCCGGCTCTATGATGCAGAGGCCTTCGATGCCTCCCACATTTTTTGTGACTTTGATCTGACCCATCGTATTCTTGTCCTTTCATTGACTCCATGCTAAAAAGAGCTGCTGACTATTGCTGCCAGTAGCCAGCCTTTTTATTTCTCGCCGATTTCCATCAGGTATCTTTTCAGCGCATCTCGCCAGTCCGGCAGGCGAGGAAAACCTGCCATGTCCAAGCTTTTCTTGCTAAGGCGGCTGTTCTTCGGCCGCCGGGCTCTGGTCGGATAGGCTTCTGTCGGGATCGGATGCACCTCACAGGAAATCTCCGCTTCCTTGAAAATCACCGCCGCAAAATCAGCCCAGCAGGTGATGCCTTCATTCGTCGCGTGATAGACGCCATACTTTTCCGTCTCGATCATATCACAGATGAGTGGCGCGAGATCCGCTGTGTAGGTCGGAGAGCCCCACTGGTCAGCGACCACATTCAGTTCCTTCCGTTCCTTGCCAAGCCTCAGCATCGTCTTGATGAAATTGTTCCCATTCTTTCCAAAGACCCATGAAACACGAATGATGAAATACTTCTGGAGGAGCATCTGCACGGTCTGCTCACCGAAAAACTTCGTCATCCCATACATATTGACTGGAAATTTTTCCGCATCTACTGCGAAGGGCAGATTTCCTTCTCCGCTGAATACATAGTCTGTGCTGATGTACACCAGCTTCGCATCGATGTCTTTCGCTGCTTTCGCAATAGCCAGTGTCCCATCCGCATTGACCGCCATACATACATCTGACTCGTCTTCCGCCTTATCCACCGCGGTATATGCCGCGCAGTGGATGATCACATCCGGATGATAGGCGTGGATGACCTCCTCCACCTGCTTCGCATCCGTCAGATCCATATCCTTCGAGCCGACACCTTTATGCTCGATACCACGGCGCGCAAGCTCGGCTGCGACATCATAGCCAAGCTGCCCTGTCACGCCTGTAACTAATACCTTCATACTAACCTCTATTTCTTACACTGACCATATTCCAGCAATCAAACATTAGTAATGCCATGACAACGGAGTAACCCCTTAGAAAAGGAGCGCCTCATCGGCGTTGGAGGAATCCTCATAGCGAATTGAAAACCCATATTAGACCGCACCAACCATGTAGGCCCTTGAAGAAGGGCCGCGCCAAAGGCGCAGGATAGAGTGCCCCGCAGGGGCACAACTTACAGCAGCGGTATGCACACCTTCTGTTCGAAACGTTTCACCGCCCATTCAACATGTACCGCTTACAGTTCTACCGGATTCTGCCTCTGCGAGTCAGTCTATCCTCTGCCCTGCGGGCATCCCCTTCTCCAAAGGGAGATGCGTCAGCCGCTAGTCCCAGCAATCTGAGTCGCCCCTAAAAAAGAATCACGTCTTACAACTTCTCTATCACATTTTTCCGCCATACATTTTTTCATAATACGTCTGGTACTCGCCGCTCACGATCTCTTCCCACCAGTCCTTATGTGTCAGATACCACTCGATCGTCTTTTTGATACCGTCTGCGAATTTTGTCTCCGGCAGCCAGCCCAGCTCCCCGTGGATCTTCGCCGGATCAATGGCATAGCGGCGGTCATGGCCTTTGCGGTCCTGTACATATGTGATGAGGCTCTCTGGTTTTCCCAGCGCTTTGCAGATGAGCTTCACGATATCGATATTTCCCATCTCATTGTGCCCGCCGATATTGTACACCTCGCCCACGCGTCCATGCTGCAGAATGAGATCGATGGCCTTGCAGTGATCCTCTACATACAGCCAGTCACGCACATTCTTTCCATCTCCATAGACAGGAAGCGGCTTATCCGCGAGTGCATTCGCGATCATGAGCGGGATCAGCTTCTCGGGAAACTGATACGGTCCGTAGTTATTGCTGCAACGGGAAATCGTCACCGGCAGCCCATACGTCCGGTGATACGCCCCCACCAGAAGATCCGCACTTGCCTTCGAGCTGCTGTACGGCGAGCTCGTATGGAGCGGCGTCTTCTCCGTGAAGAACAGGTCCGGCCTGTCCAGCGGCAGATCCCCATACACCTCATCCGTCGACACCTGATGATACCGCTCGATGCCATACTTCCGGCACGCATCCATCAGGACTGCTGTGCCGATGATATTCGTCTCGAGAAAAATCTCCGGGTTTGCGATCGAGCGATCCACATGCGACTCCGCCGCGAAATTCACGACCACATCCGGATGCTCCTCTTCAAAGAGCACATAGACTGCTTCCCTGTCACAGATATCCATCTTTACGAAGCGGAAATTCGGAAGATTCATCACGCCCTTCAGCGTCGACAGATTCCCCGCATACGTCAGTTTATCCAGACAGACGATGCGGTCTTCCGGATGCGCCTTCAGCATATGAAAAATAAAATTTGATCCGATAAATCCGGCTCCGCCGGTTACGATGATAGTCATATTTATATTCCTCCTCAGTTTTTTGCATGCCTTTCAAACACATGGCAGGCTGCATTTTTTATTTCATAAAATAAAAGCGAACAGCCAAGTACCATACCCATACGCACTATATTTCGGATCCACATCCGATGATTCATCCAAGCGTCCACGGCTATCCAGTCTAAACAGTGCATTGAAAAAATCAGCAGCGTATGCCTTCCAATAAATACCATCAAATGCTTACTTAATCTGTTTCTTTTCTTCCAATGCCTTGCACAGACTACAGATAGCAAAAGTACCACATACAGCCTCAAGTACGCTGACAAACAAATAAGGGTAACTTCTCCCTGCCATTTCAATATAAATACCAAGACGCAGACAATATAACCATACACAAGAAACCGCTAAAAAAAATGCCTAGTTCATATCTATCAAAAATTTCTGCATACTCTTTCCAAACCATTCCAAAATATACGAAGAGAACCGCCACCATCGTGACATCTGCATTTTGTGGCAGCCATTTTCCTCGCCAGCCCAATAAAAGACCAAGCATGCCAATAGCGAGAAAGATAATGCCACTTCTTTTTTTCGAAAAACAAAGCGAGATGGCATCCATGCATGTTTTCGCCCAAAATAAAGAAAAAAGAAACCAGACAGCACCTGCCGCCGGATGCTTCGGCAAAGAAACACCGGAAGCCCAATAATACGCGTCCGCCGTAGTACGAGTGATCTACCAAAACGCACCAAGTGAAAGATTTCCGCCTTTCAGCCACTGTGCAAGGATCGATAAGACACCTATGCACAGACATGGGCCAATCAAATGAAGCGCATTCTTACGCAAATGCTTCCTGCACTCCATCAGATTCTTCGCCAGACGAGTCGTGTATCCAGACAACATGGAAAATAATGGCATATGAAAAGAAAAAATGAAATTCCGCGTGAGTCAGCCAAACTCCACGGTATGACCAACAATCACCAAAATGATAGCGATCCCCTTCGCAATATCAATCCAGTCAATACGTTCTGTCTGTCTGTCTGTCTGTCTGTCTGTCTGTCTGTCTGTCTGTCTGTCTGTCT
>ERZ773165.79-NODE-79-length-83301-cov-6.328977_pt1 | contig 83301 bp, 77 predicted proteins | sample MGYA00581003_ERZ773165 | MGnify/ENA primary metagenome ERZ773165 (study PRJEB29015, sample SAMEA2737817) | human gut metagenome | biome: human gut; feature: human-associated habitat; material: faeces | place: China | collected 2012 ... | reverse complement strand
TATGAGCGATTACCCAATGCTCATTTCCAATAAATTACACTCTTTTCGTAACTTCGTTATACAAAGATAGTGCAAATCGAGCGCAGAACATTCAAGCTTGCTTGACAATGTTATGCCGAGATGCAGCCTATATTATACAAAGATAGTGCAAATCGCTTGAAAAATGCGCAAAAAAAGAGCCATTGTGCATTTTTTTTGCTCGAATTTCAGATGTTTCAGAAAAAATTCGCTAAATTTGCAGCCTATATGTAAAAGAGCATATAGATAGTTTATACTAAATCATAAAATTAACCCCATAAACTATGAAGTTATTACAGGCGAAATTGGCAAAATATGACGCTCCCCAAAAAGCCAAAGCGGCAGGTGTTTACCCATACTTCCGCAAAATCGAAAGCGAGCAGGACACTGAAGTCTTAATAAACGGCAAAAAAGTATTAATGTTTGGCTCCAATAGCTACCTTGGTCTTACAAACCATCCTAAAGTAATTGAAGCCGCTGTTGCCGCCACCAAAAAATATGGAACCGGATGCGCTGGTTCTCGTTTCCTTAATGGCACCCTCGATATCCACATTGCCTTGGAAGATAGATTGGCTAAATTCGTCGGAAAAGACGAAGCCATTATTTACTCTACCGGTTTTCAGGTAAACCTTGGTGTTGCTTCATGTCTGACTGGTCGTGAAGACTACATCCTTTGGGATGAACTCGACCATGCCTCAATCATTGAAGGATGCCGTCTTTCTATGTCGAAAAAGATTAAATATAAGCACAACGACATGGAAAGCCTCGAGAAAAAGCTCCAAATGTGCGATCCCGACAAAGTTAAATTAATTATTACCGACGGCGTATTCTCTATGGAAGGCGACGTGGCAAACCTGCCTAAGATTTGCGAACTTGCAAAGAAATACAATGCCGCCGTTTATGTCGACGAGGCACATGGCATCGGCGTGTTTGGCAATCAAGGACGTGGCACATGCGACCACTTCGGTGTGACAAAAGACGTCGATTTGATTATGGGCACTTTCAGCAAATCGTTTGCCGCTCTTGGAGGCTTCATTGCGACAGACTCTGTGACTGCAAACTACCTCCGCCACAACTCGCGATCTTACATCTTCAGCGCCAGCATCACACCAGCGTCTACAGCTGCTGTAAACGCAGCCCTCGATATTATGGAGAGAGAGCCTGAAAGAATCGAACATTTGTGGAAGGTTACAAACTATGCATTGGATGGATTCAGAAACATCGGTTGTGAGATTGGTCACACTTCTACTCCTATCATTCCTCTCTTCATCCGCGACAACGACAAGACATTTGCAGTAACTCGCGACCTTCTTGAAGATGGCATATTTGTAAACCCTGTTGTGTCACCGGCCGTTCCGTCGCAAGACACTTTGATTCGTTTCAGCCTTATGGCGACACACACAATCGAACAAGTCGACAAAGCGCTTGACAGCATACAGAAAGTATTCAAGAAATACGATATTATCAAATAATCTTGATTAAGACCGAAAATAAAGATCCGCAGAATTTGAATCTGCGGATTTTTTTATTCCATTAAGGTCATATGGTATCCCAACCGATTAAGCTGAACAGCAGCACCATACAGATACATTTGACGCAAACACGCCACATAGCCCCTGAAAGCGTCCTCCGTACCAGCTTCTATGTCTGAGTTTCTCAATATAGCGAGAGTCCGCGACGCACACTCTCCTACGAGTTGGCTTGTCTGCCGCCGCTTTTCAGCATCAAGACGCAATACCTCCTCAAGAATATATTCATCCATATTATCGTATCCACGTTTGTCCCTCAGCATCTCATAGATATTGGTATTCTGCCCATATTCTGTCCAATTCTCATCCCAGAACTGTGCCATCGCCATTCCCAGAAACATCATCCATCCTAACGAGACCGTCGGATAGCCACTAAATTCTCTTATCCCATCCGGAAGATATACCTCCGCTATTTTCCGCCAAGCGTCAGCCACATCAGGGCACTCCGGCATACGCTCATCTAATTCTCCGACTGAACGCAAATATTTATATAAATCCTCCTTTACACCATTCTCCATATCTATAGTGCTTAATTATTCAACAATTTCGCAACTGCCTCCGCACATTTTTCTCCGTCCATCGCCGCAGAAACAATGCCTCCGGCATAACCGGCTCCCTCTCCACAAGGATAAAGTCCATCAATGCGTATATGCACCATCGTTTCCCTGTCACGCGGGATACGCACTGGTGAGGATGTGCGTGACTCAACACCAATCAATATCGCCTCATTGGTAAGGAACCCTCGCGCAAAACTTCCAAATTTTCGGAATCCTTGCTGCAAACGTTTGCCAATCTGCTCCGGCAACCATTTGTCAAGACGCGACGGGTGAATGCCTGGAGCATACGATGTGCGGGGCAGATCGACCGATGCCCTACCTTCTACAAAGTCGCGCATACGCTGCGCCCCGGCATTTTGCGTCTTTCCCGCCTGTTCATAGCAAAGTCTTTCCAAGTCCTCTTGGAAAGACATCATCTTCAAGTTGCCATATTTCGCATATTCTTCATCCACATCCTCTGGTCGGATTTCAACTACCATACCTGAATTTGCCCATCGTGATCCTCGATTTGACGGCGACATTCCATTAACAACAAGTTGATTCGGTCCACTTGCTGCCGGCACGATGATTCCGCCCGGGCACATACAGAACGAGTAAACGCCGCGACCGTCAACTTGTGTCACAAAACTATACTCAGCAGCAGGAAGCCATTCGCCACGGCCTTCAGATGAATGATATTGTATCTGGTCTATAAGCTTTTGAGGATGCTCCAAACGCACTCCTACCGCGATGCCTTTTGCCTCTATTTCGATATTTAGCCCTTCAAGCATTCTGTATACATCTCGCGCAGAATGACCAGTGGCAAGAATGACCGGGCCGTCAAATTCCGAGCCATCCTCGCAAACGACACCAACAACCGACATTCCGTCCATCTTCAGTCCTGTCACACGCGTTGAGAAGCGCACATCTCCACCGCTTTTCAGAATCTGCTGCCGCATTGCCTTGATGACAGCCGGAAGTTTGTCTGATCCGATATGTGGATGAGCGTCTATAAGAATGTTTTCAGATGCGCCGAACTGATTGAATATCTGCAATATTCTGTCAACAGAACCGCGTTTTTTGCTCCGCGTGTACAACTTACCGTCTGAATACGCACCAGCGCCACCTTCTCCAAAACTATAATTCGAGTTCTCGTCAACAATGTTTTCTCTCGATATGCGAGCCAAGTCACGACGGCGATCGTCAACGTTCTTGCCTCGTTCAAGAACCACCGGACGCAAGCCGAGCTCTATCAATCTGAGTGCGGCAAACAAGCCTCCAGGACCGGCCCCTACAACCACCACTGTCTGCGCATTGCTCACATCGCCATAGCGATATGGTTCATAGCGATTTATATTATCCGGGAGTTCATCAATAAAGCATCTAACCGTCAAATTGACCATGACCCGACGCTGACGGGCATCGATTGAGCGTTTCAAAATCTGCAACAATTTTATCCTGCCACGGTCAAAATTCCCCTGTCGGGCGACAAATGCAGCTACACGTTCATTGTCGGCTGCCGTACGCGGATCCACTCGTAATTGAAATTCTTTTGTCATATTCTAAAAATTCAACCGAAATTACTCACATTTCCCCATTCCACAAAATTATTTTGCAAATTCATCACAAAAGTTCCTACCTTTGCAGTCTAAAACTTATTTACACAATGAAAACTGGCGTATTATTCGATCTTGACGGAGTTCTGATTGACAGCGAAAGCATATATACTGAATTTTGGGAAGATGTTGACAAGGTGTTTCCAACAAATGTGCCCGACTTTGCTCACATAATAAAGGGTTCAACGCTGCCCAAAATCCTCGGCACATATTTTCCAGACAAAAATATCCAGCAACAAATACTGGATATGATCTCCTGCTTCGAAAAGGATATGCGCTATACTCCTTTTATCGAAGCCATGAGGTTTGTCGGCGAACTTAACGAAGCCGGCATTGAATGCGCCATTGTGACGAGCAGTTCATTGCAGAAAATGGAAAATCTCTATAGCCAGAATCCTGGATTCCGCGACAAATTCAAAGCCGTAATAACAAGCGATCTGGTAACATTCTCCAAACCGCATCCACAGCCGTATCTCCTTGGCGCAAAAGCCATTGGCGTCAACCCGGAGAACTGCTTCGTTTTTGAGGACTCATTGTCGGGCATCGAATCAGGAAAAGCTGCTGGAGCGACCGTTATCGGGCTTGCCACCACTCTGCCATTAGATGCAATAAAAGGGAAAGCCCACAAAACCATCACTGATTTTGCAGGCTTTCATATTTCCGATATGCTTTCTGTAAAGCAGAATTAGCAGGCTTTAAAACTCATATCCAAACCTTTGACAGAATGAGTCAAAGCTCCGACAGAGATATAGTCGACTCCGCATTCGCCATAGTCACGGAGCGTGTCGAATGTAATGCCGCCCGATGACTCCAATTCACATCGTCCAGCCACAATGTCGACAGCCTTCTTCGTATTTTCCGGAGTGAAATTGTCAAGCATTATGCGGTCAACGTGACCTGTGGCAAGCGCCTCATCAAGCTCATCAAAGTTGCGCACTTCGATTTCAATTTTCATGCCATCCTTATGGTTGGCTTTAATGTATTCATTCGCTTTATTGATGGCATTTGCAATACCGCCGGCAAAGTCTACATGGTTGTCTTTCAACAGAATCATGTCAAACAAGCCTATACGGTGATTCATTCCGCCGCCAATCTTCACAGCCTCCTTCTCAAGCATACGCATTCCTGGAGTCGTCTTGCGGGTGTCAAGCACTTTTGTTTTCAAGCCCTTCAATCGTTCCATATATTTCGCCGTCATAGTAGCAATGCCGCTCATACGCTGCATGATGTTAAGCATCAGACGCTCCGTTTGAAGCAACGAACGCACTCTGCCTTCCACCACGAAAGCCACATCTCCGGGCTTCACATGCGCTCCGTCGTTGATAAACACAGTCATCTTCAGCTCTGGATCAAATTTATGGAACACCTTCTTGGCAATCTCCACTCCTGCAAGAATGCCTTCCTCTTTTACGAGCAAATGCTGCTTGCCCATCTCGTCGGCTGGAATGCAGCAAAGCGTTGTGTGGTCACCGTCGCCAATATCCTCGGCAAATGCCAAATCAAGCAATTCGTCAATAAGTTCGTCTTTTGTCTTCATATCTTATGTCTCTGTTTTTTCGTTAAACATCACAAAAGTACAAAAAACTAATCAACTCCGAAATTATACCGCCGACAATCTGACCGCACGACGACATTCAGATGCAAAAATCATTGATTGGCGCACAAACCAACCTTCACTATCTGACCTCGTCATTGGCTTCAAGCCCAAACAATGAAGCGCTTTGTCATAATGCCCGCCGACTGTCAGCATATCATAAAGACACGCAAGGTCATTCAAGCCACAGTGTCCTGACACGACAACTTCGCAACATTTTTCCAACGCCTCGTCCACAAGGCTCATCAATTCCACATCAGCATCCGTTTGCGCGGCCGACTGCATTGCGGCAAGCCGCTCAAGAGTCAACGAAACAGGTGCGCCGTCCCATAGGTTCTCAGTCAGAGAATTCCGCCATCCGCCAATACATGAGTCGACAAATCCTCGCACCGACAAATTAGTATCCTCTTCCTGACAATACAAATAATATGCAGATACACGGCACAACAACGCCCTCAGCAATCCGTCTTCGCGGCACGCCTCACGCCAGCAGCCGTCAGCTTCCGTCAGAAACGCATTGACAAACACATCATCCTTCCTTGCCGACCACTCCGTGCCAACACCAGTCATTTCATCATGCATCAGCGCCAGCAACAGACATTTTGCCGCAGCATCATTCTCCGTAGCAAGCATCGCACGGATTCTCGCGAACAACAGATTCCCTGTTTTCACAAAATCCACGCCATCAAGCAATGGCGTCCCATCGAGTTGCGCACTCCACCCCGCCTTGCAGATTCTTACCGCCGCGCCAAGCTCTTCTACGCCACAACCCGTCGTTGCGACTCGCCTCAGATATGTTTCAATCCGGTCAGTCACACTCAATTAAGCTATTCTGTTTTGAATGTCACGTCATCCGTACGAGGATGCACAAACTCAAATTCCAAAGTTCGTGCCAATCCCTCAGCAAGTGTGTATGGCGGCTTGAATCCCGACTCCTGCATTTTTGTTGAGTCAAATTCCGTTGTGGCACAAAACTTCTTCACCCTCACGGAACTAACAGTCAACTTTTTACGCATCACTGCCGCAAGCAAGTCGAAGCAATATCCACCCATCATTCCAAGCCAATATGGGAAATGAGTCGACGGAATGCGCTTGTCAAGCACCTTTTCCACATGCTCTACGAGCTGGTTCATAGTCATATCCGGCTTATCTATATAATTGAACACATTATAACCCTTCGTGCAATTGTCAATCATAAATTTTACGAAAGAGACAATGTTGCCCACATATGCCATCGATTTCTTGTTGTTGCCGTCGCCAACCATAAGAAATTTTCCACTTGAAATCTGCCGTAACAAATTATACACATTTCCACGGTTACGCTCTCCAAAGATTACCGTTGGACGAATAATATTCACGTTCCAATCCGGATGCGATTTATGCCACTCTTGCAAAACCTGCTCTGCCTGCCATTTCGATTTTCCATAATGATTGAACGGGTCTTTGGGATGCTCCTCGTTTGGATTTTTCTTGTTCAATCCATAAACAGCGACGGAGGAGAAAAACACGATGCGTTTCACGCCATTCTTTTCCATCGCACGCAACGTAACTCCCATTCCGCCTACATTGGTGTCATAATAAAGCGATGTCGGCGACACATCGTCGCGATGTTGTGCCGCAAGCAGCACCACAACATCCGCTCCTTTAAGCTGCTCGTCCATCTGCTTCTGCTCCCGGACATCTCCAATCACTGTCAGGTCGTTGAAAAAATGGCTCGGCAACAAGTCGACATTCTTCAACTGATATTCTTTTTCGCTTTCCTTCAGCAATCCCAGCAGACGTGTCCCCACAAATCCGCTGGCTCCTATCATCGTAACTTTCATAATACTATACTCAGTCTACAATATTTTTGAACTTATTAAGAATTTCTGATTCTGAATATTTCGTTTTTGAAAGGGAACTTGCACGTTGACCCATTTCTGACAATTTTTTCTTTGATATTTTTTCCAAATTTTTCAAAAAGGCAATAATCCCATTACAATCATTGGGAGCAAAACAGAAACCTATATCATTCTCTTTCACAGTTTGTGCAATCTCACTTTCTAAATCACCTATAAAAAGAATTGGCTTTGACGCAGCCATTATGTTATATGACTTTGAAGGCACTCCCAGACCAAACATTCCATCAGACAAAGTCACAAGAGAAATATCACATCTACCAAATATCTCATTTTGCTGAGACCGACTATATTTGCCTCCCCAAAAGATATTTTGTACGTCATTTTCTTTTGCATATTCCTCCAGCTCTTTTCTCATCGCACCATCACCCCATAATTCTATAGAAACTATTGGATTCATTGCCTCGGCATATTGTTGAATAAAGCTTTTCAGTCCCTGTACTCGTCCTATATTTCCCGCATATTGAATTACAATGTTTTTCGATTTATTCACAGGATTCAATTGCGCAATATCATTCTCAGCCCAATTCTCTATTATCTCTATTTTTGTATTGTTTTGATTTTTCCCCAATTTCGACTTCATGATTTGGCGCATATCTCGACCTAAAACAATTAAGCAGTCCGCAGATTTGTAAGCCCAATTGAAACATTTCCTCAGCAATTTATACCCGAAAGTCTTATCTGAGGATATTACCCCCGCTGGAATTGTATTTTCGGGGAAGACATCATGCACCAATATATAGAGCGGAAACTTCTTGATTCTTTTGATTAAGGCAACGCTTATTAAAAGCGGAGCTGGATTTGTTACAATAAAAACACGATCTTGTTTTTTTGCGTTTTTCCATAATGAAAAAGATAGCTTAAAACCTATTATTAGGAAGCGCAACAATCTCGTGAATATTTTATCTTTATTCAAATTACAATTTGAAACTCTATGGATTTTAATCCTTCCATCCAATGACAACTTTGTTGATAGATTATCCTCCAATGCCGCTCTACCATAAGACTCTGGTCCGCAAATAACATTTACATCAAATTTATCCGACAAAGCATTTGCTATTTTAGTCAGGATAAACGCTGTAGATGTCTCTTCTGGATAAAACAATTCAGTTACAATCCATAGTTTTTTCATATCATTCAAGATAAAATTTACAGCTTCCTATTTTCTCCAAACCATTTTATTCACGACTCCAGTGTAGCTCTGGACAAGCTTAACCACTTTGGTCGACACATTTTCATCCGTATAATTTGGCACAGGGATACCATTGTCACCGTTAATGTTCATCTCCACGGCTGTATCTACGGCTTGGAGCAGCGAACGCTCATCAATGCCGGCAAGGATAAAGCACCCTTTATCCATTGCCTCTGGGCGTTCTGTCGACGTGCGTATACACACTGCCGGGAACGGATGTCCGACAGATGTGAAAAACGAACTTTCCTCCGGCAATGTTCCAGAATCCGAAACAACCGCAAATGCGTTCATCTGCAAGCAGTTGTAATCATGGAATCCAAGCGGCTCATGCTGTATCACACGTCCATCAAGCTTAAATCCACTCTGCTCCAATCGCTTGCGGCTGCGAGGATGACAAGAATAAAGTATCGGCATATCGTATTTCTCTGCCATTGCATTAATTGCAGTGAACAAAGATTTGAAATTCTTTTCCGTGTCGATATTCTCCTCTCTATGGGCAGAAAGTAATATATATTTGCCCTTTTCCAAGCCAAGACGCGCATGTACGTCAGAGGCTTCTATTTCTGCCAAATTTTGATGAAGCACCTCCGCCATCGGCGATCCAGTTACGTAAGTACGCTCTTTTGCCACACCTGAAGCATTCAAATAGCGACGGGCATGCTCGCTGTAGCACATATTCACATCGGAAATAATGTCGACTATCCTCCGGTTGGTTTCTTCCGGAAGGCACTCATCGAAGCAACGATTGCCTGCCTCCATGTGGAATATAGGAATGTGCAAACGCTTTGCCGGTATCACCGACAGACACGAATTGGTGTCGCCAAGCACAAGCATCGCATCTGGCTTAACCTGCGACAACAACTTATACGAGCAATTGATTATGTTGCCGACAGTTGCGCCCAAATCATCGCCTACCGCATCCATATAGACCTCGGGGTCCTTCAGTTTCAAGTCGTGGAAAAACACACCATTAAGATTGTAGTCATAGTTCTGTCCTGTATGGGCTAGTATACAATCAAAATATTTACGGCATTTGTTGATTACTGCTGCCAGACGGATGATTTCCGGTCGAGTGCCCACGATGATGACCAGTTTCAATCGACCGTCGTCGGCAAAATGTATGTCACTATAATCGAGTTTCATTGTTTCTATACTTTTTCAAAATATGTATCTGGTTTTTCTGGATTAAACCGTTCGTTTGCCCACATCAATGTCACCAAGTCGTCGGTTTCCGACAGATTGATGATATTGTGCGTGTATCCTGGCAACATATGCACAGCTTCTATCTTATCTCCGCTCACCTCAAAACGCAACACATCGTCCGAGCCAATGCGACGCTCCTCAATCAACGCACGTCCGCTGACTACGATGAAGAATTCCCACTTTGTATTGTGCCAATGTTGCCCCTTGGTGATGCCAGGCTTGGAGATGTTTACCGAGAACTGTCCGCAATCTGCCGTCTTAAGTAATTCCGTGAAACTACCGCGGTCGTCAACATTCATTTTCAATGGGAAAGCCACCTTTTCTTTGGGCAGATACGAAAGATAGGTGCTGTATAATTTTTTTGCAAACGAGCCTTCAGCAATCTCCGGCATCATCAACGTTTGTGGCTGTGAATGGAACGATTCAAGCAAATCCACTATTTCGCCAAGAGTGGCACGATGGCTCACTGGCACGGCGCAATACGCACCATCCTTGCAGAGCACGGTATTCACTCCGTCAAACTCGCAATGATGCTCCTCGCCACGCAATGCTGCAATCATCTCATCCACAAGATCGTCGACATATAGCAATTCCAATTGGGTCGAGCGGTCGTTCACCTGTATCGGCAAATCATTGGCAATGTTGTTGCAGAATGTAGCAACTGCAGAATTATAGTTCGGACGACACCATTTGCCGAACAAATTAGGGAAACGGTAGACAAGCACTTTGGCCCCGGTTTCTTTGCCGTAGTCGAAAAACAGATTCTCTCCTGCCAATTTGCTCTTCCCATAATCCGACTCGCCATAGCGTCCAATCAACGTTGCCTGGATGCTCGAAGAGAGCATCACCGGACAAGTGTTGCCGCAACGCTTCAACGTGTCGAGCAGCGTAGAGGCAAACCCGAAATTGCCTTGCATAAACTCCGCCTGGTCTTTTGGCCGGTTCACTCCAGCAAGGTTAAAAACGAAGTCTGCTCTGCCACACCACTCATCAAGCAACGCCGGGTCGGTTTCAAGATCATATTCCATAACCTCGTCGACCGTCACGTTGCCATAGCAACGCGCCTTTCCGTCGCGGATATTCTTAAGCTGCGCACACAGGTTTCTACCGACAAAACCCTTCGCGCCTGTCACCAAGATTCTCATTTCGCTATATTTTCAATACCCTTCAGTTCATTCTGGATATACTCAAGCGCCGCAATCTTTGCCTTCGTCTCCTCAAGATCAAGACGTCGAGTGTTGTTGGAATTGAATTCCGTCAAATCGCAGCGTTTCTGGTCGCCCTCTGTAAAAAACTTGTCGTAGTTGAGCGAACGGTTGTCGGCAGGCACACGATAGAAATTGCCCATATCCTCCGCTTTGGCACACTCCTCGTTGGTCAGCAACGTTTCATACATCTTCTCTCCGTGGCGAATACCGATTACCTTGATTTCCTCCTTCTTGCCGCCAAACAGCTCACACACAGCCTCTGCCTGCGTCTGTATGGTGCACGCCGGAGCTTTCTGCACGAGAATGTCGCCATTATGTCCGTGCTCGAATGCAAACAGCACCAAGTCTACCGCCTCCTCGAGCGACATAATAAAACGCGTCATCCGCGGCTCTGTAATCGTAATCGGATTACCGTTGCGTATCTGGTCAATCCACAACGGAATCACCGAACCGCGCGAACACATCACATTGCCATAACGCGTACAGCAAATCTTGGTCTTGCCCGAATAACGGCTCTTGGCCACGGCAATCTTCTCCTCCACGGCCTTCGTCGTACCCATCGCATTGATTGGATAGGCAGCCTTGTCGGTCGACAGGCAGATTACTGCGCCGACTCCCGCCTCGATGGCTGCCGTAAGCACATTGTCTGTACCGATCACATTGGTCTTAACTGCCTCCATCGGGAAAAACTCGCAACTCGGCACCTGCTTAAGCGCCGCCGCATGGAAGATATAGTCAACGCCAGGCATCGCATTGCGACACGACTGAAGGTCGCGCACATCCCCGATAAAAAACTTTATCTTATGCGCCACATCCGGATATTTCACCTGATACTCATGGCGCATATCATCCTGTTTCTTCTCATCGCGCGAAAAAATGCGGATTTCGCCGATGTCAGTACGTAAAAATCTGTTTAACACAGCATTGCCAAACGAGCCCGTTCCGCCCGTTATCATCAATGTCTTTCCTACAAAAATGCTCATATCGTGTATGTTGTTTTTATTGTTTTTCGTTCCACATTTCACTGCCGTCAGCTCCATAGGCGCCGTCTTTAGCCTCAAGTATCACCGACGGCTCAACCACCTCAACCGTGTGCCACGCACCCGGCGGCACCTGGCAGCCATAGCGTCCTTCCTCCGGACAAAGCCGTATGCGCTCCGTCTCCACAAGCCGCCCGTCACGCTCCTCCAAAATCACCTCGTCCATCCTTCCGCGAAGGCACACCACCGTCTCCGTCGACCGAGGATGGCGATGCACAGCCACCACCGTTCCCGGCAGCAAAGCGTTAAGCATACGCTGGCTGCTGTCAGCCTCCGACGTACGCATATCCCTGCCCTGCCGCAGCCTCGGATTCCTCCGAGCCGCAGCCAGCAGTTCTTCCAATAAGTCCTTGTTGAATTCTATCATTTCCATATTCGCCACAACGCAGCGATATGTGTTCTTCACTGGCACACCCGATCATACAGCCGCACATAGTCGGCATAGCGGTCATCCTTGTTGAAGCAAGTCACAGCCCTCTGGCGGCATGCCTCCTCATATTTTTCTTTGCCACGCCCGCGCACCGCTTGCAACGCATCTGCAATGGCTTTTATATTACCTTTGCCTACCACAAAGCCTGTTTCCGAAGTCACCGCCTCCGGACTGCCACCAGTGCGATATGTCACCACCGGAGTGCCGCACGCCATTGCCTCGAGGTTGGTCGTTGGAAAATTATCCTCATAAGTCGGATTTGCAAACAGCGTCGCGCCGGAATAAAGTTCCGCCAATTGGTCAACATTCTGCGTACGTTCAATGCCCACGACGCCATCAGGCAACGCCTCCACCTGCTTCCGTGTCAGCCCGACGAGCACAATGTCGACATCCGCCGGAAGCTCACTGCGCAATGCGATGAAGTCATTAAAGCCTTTTCTCTCGCACCACGGACTCGCCACTCCAAGCACATAGTCGCGCGCCGGCTTGTTTCCTCGCGGACAAAACACGTTGGTGTCAATGCCGTTGTAAATTGTCTGCACGGCAGTCCCTTTGAAAAACGACTCTTTCACCAGTTCCTCAAGCCAATGCGACACCGGCACAAGCGTGAGCCTGTCGCCAAGCGACGTAAACAATTCGCGCTTCAACTCATAATTGCGGCTCGTCCTGTCAACGAACAGCGAACGAGGATAAGCCATCAATTGAGGGCAGTCATGGCAGTCCGACTTCCATCGGTCGCAACCGATGAAATCGAAGTAGGTGCAATGCCCCGTAAACGGCCAGCAGTCGTGCAGCGTCCACACCACCTTGCAGTCCGCGCGCTGCAACCAGCGGAACAGCACTTCATAGTTGAGATAATAGCCATGCACATTGTGCAGATGCACCACATCTGGCTGCAATGCATCCAGCCTTCGCACCAACCACTCCGTTGCGCGTTTTGACCCCAACCCATGCCCATCGAGAAGCAGACTACGCACACCGTGCATCCTGTCGCCCCACTTGCCCTGCGTGCAAATGCACGGCAACTGACTCGGATTCACATAGCGCGGTCCGTGCACCATCGTGCATTTCCAACCTTCACGTTGTGCCACCAATCCTATAGCCTCCGCAATCCTTCCGGTCGACCCATAGTTGACCGCCGCATTTATCTCTACCAAACGTTTCATCTTAGATAGCTTTCCACTTGTTGCCGTTCAATCTTGGCGAAGTTCAGTTTCGATATGTTTTCACGCAGTTGATTATACCTGCTTAAATCTGTGATATCGTCAATCTTACCGAGCAAATCGTCAATCGAATCGCATCTGAAAACCAGTCCATTACTATTGTCTACTATTTCCGGTCCACACCCCACTCTATCGCTTATCAGCACAGGCAAGCCATTGTTCAACGCCTCCTCCACGACAAGACCCCATGGTTCTACCCGTGACGGCAAAACAAATACATCGTTTTCTTGATATATTTGCGGCAGTTTCTTGTTGTCAACAGCGCCAAGAAAGTTGACGTTTTCTCCAGCTATCGACTTCAGATAATCTTCTTGTTCACCAAAGCCAACAATGTTAAGTATTAAATCTTTACGCTTACCAAAAGATTTTATCAGTAATGGTAAATTTTTCACCTCCGTAAGCCTACCGACATACAAAAAGCGCCTTACAGCGGAGCGCGGCTCAAACGGTGGTTGCACAACGTAGTTGAACACACCTACTCCTTTTGTCACCACTATTTCACCTTTGAAATTCAAATCCTCAACCAAGCGTTTCTGTCCAGCTCCTGAGACGTATGCTTTTTTTCGTATATTACGGATAAATATCTTTTTTATCAGACCTTTCAACCCTTTTGTTTGTGACTCAAAATAGCTTGATTCAACAACAACAGAATTCTTCTTAGATGCTGACAGCAATGCAAACATCCACATCGGCACAGAGTCCCAACCGCCAATCACGCACTCCTGCCACTTCAACGACAACAAAAGTTTCAGTGTTGTCATAATGCGATAAAACAATCCGCTTTGCTTATAAGCGAAATATTCAAACCGCATATCTCCTTTGAAAAAATCTCGATTACGCTCCCCTGCCGTATCGCCAGTGAACACCACAAATATCCTCTCATCCTCCGCAATCGCATTGTAGAGATTCAACTTGTAGAATGACGGCAGATTGGTTATAAATAGTTTGGAATAAGTCATTCTTTATAAAACCATCACATTGTACAACAACCTTTTTTCCTCATTTTTTCAACACAAGGCAAACTCAACAAAAAGCATATAGATTCATTCAACTTCACGCCGACAACATACCAGCCACTTAAAAGGAACAATGATATTCCCAACACATATATCATTTGGAATCTTTTGTCCTCTTGAATGAACGATTGTCTGTATGACAGACTATATGATTTCAAGAAAAATAGAAAAACGATTATGCCAATCAACCCATAGGCTGATATGAATGCAGGAAAAAAATTTCCTCCACCATTAGCAATTTTTGTTCCATGCATTAGGCTCTGCACTTCTTCGGAACCCAAAGCCCAGGTCGGCACGTGTTTCCTATAAAAATACCCTTGATTTCCATCTCCTACCCCTGTAAATGTATGCTCATAGAAAATTTTCATATCATTGATTACCGTAGAAGCACGCATCGCTGTGCTCATATTGTCTTTATCTTGTATTTTCCCAACAAGTACATATTCCAAAGATTCCTTATCCGAATTTACACCATCACTTGTCGATATATCCAAACTATACAGAACAGCGACAACCAATCCAATCATAAATGCTCCTATCATCAGCAATTTTTTAGCTCTTACATGAAACATATAAACGACCAGATATGCAACAACCAAGAATCCAAACGACAACAACGCACTACTACTATTTGACAACAAGAATAGTATGGCCATTAGAATAAATTCAATTACATAGAATAACCGTTTTCCACCTTTATTGGATGAGATTGAACACAATATGAATGGTATTACAATAAAACAAATAATTGAAGACGATGCCGGTTCTGTGCCAAAGAAGGTTATGCCACGATCCAAAGATGTCAACCACGACGCTTCTCGCAGAGCAAATATTGAACACAACGAAGCATACAGTCCTCCGCCAATGCCAAACATTATTCCTAACTGCAAATAGCCTACAGCAAGCAAGATTAACACTTGCATTTTAAATATTGACTTGACATCTTCTAATGTTACAAGTTTTGACAATCCATAATAATTATAATAAACAGAGCACAATGCTAGAAAATATAAAACGACATCGCCCATGCACCGTCGCAGAGGAGATGCTACTAGACTTGAATCAATATAGAACGACAGGATTATAGATGCTATCAATGTGTATGATGCCATAAACAGATATAATACTCCAAAAGATCTAACACCTTGCCCATAAGTGATTTTTCTCAGCAAGAATATACGAATCATTGCCAGAATCATTATCACTGTACTAAACTGCAACATTAAGGAAGAACCATCCGGCATAAATCGGAACAATTGTCCCAAAGGCAGGCACAATAAATACAATTTATATAAATATTTATCCGTATTGCTCATCCAATTAGATTACATAAATTTTTCATACAGAAACAAGCCTTTTGCCACAGTTTTTTTATGCATTATCAAGAATAACAAAGCACTAACATAATCACTCAAAGGCTCTTTCTTAAGAAATCGATAAACTAAATCGCCTAAATTACTCCACCAAAATTTAACTACATTAAGGTGATATTTTTTGCATATATAATAGCGATGCAAGTAATTCATATAGGTTGCCTTTTTCGTTGGCGTTCTGTATTCTGTAGATACATTATGAGTTACAACCAATCGGTTGCTCATAATGCACTTTTTACCATTCGCCACTGCCTTCAAATAGACACCATAAGAAAAATCCAAATCCTCTGCGTATGCATAATATTGAAGATTCTCGTCAAATTGGCAGTCGTTTTCTATTATGAATGATCGTCTAACCGCAAAGAAAAACCCCATTACCCATTCTGTCCGAGTATTTCCTTCACACTTCAATGGAAATCGGCCATATATTCCACTTGCCATGTGCCCACTATCTCGTTTGCTCCATTTTGATTTGCCAAACAGATAGCCTAATTTTGAATTGTGGTATATATCTGTTTTATCCAAGCCTCCTGCCATTACAAGCCGTTCATCCTTAAACAAGTTCACAACATTCGACAAAGTTTCAGCATCTACATCAACATCATCATCCATAAATACCAACACTTCTCCTTTTGACATTTTCATACCAACATTCCGCGCTGCTGTCAATGAAGGCTTTTCCAGATGGATATAAATTACGTTCAAATCCTCCTCTACACCACAGAGTGTTTGTATCTGTGTTGAAAAATCAGCATTTGACTGATCTATAATCAATACTTCAAGCGGTTTTAACTTTGATTTTTCAAGATACGAAAATGTTCGTCTAAGAGAATCTATACGATTATATGTCGGGATTATTACAGAAACCTCTTCCATAGAATCATTTTTCATGATGTTTAAAATGAATATTTTTCTTTACTTCTGTAAATGATGCATTATTAGATAATGTGGCAGTTGCAGCAATTACTCCCACACCGATTAATAAATTAGCCAATAATTGGCAAGGCTGATTATTCAATTCGACAATCTCATTAAATCCTGCAACTACAGCAATCGACAAAACAACCATCAATGCATTTGGTAATATGTCGGCCAATAAGTCGATAAATCTATAACCTAAGTATTTATTGTTTGGATGAATGTTTAGACAAATCGATATCACTTCGATTATCAAGCAACACCAAACGATAACAAATACGTTCTCTTTTGCAAGGAAAATGCTTGACAATAGCAGGCCTGTCCCTATTACGCGCTTCAATGTTGTCAATCTAAAATACAACGAACTCTTCCCAACAGCATTGAATGCCTGTAGATTGGCCGTCTGCAATGGGAACAACATACATATTATGCAATAGAATTGAAGAAATGGAACCGCATCCATCCATTTTTTGCCCAAAAACAGCCCTATTAACTGTGGTGCAATAACAAGCAATATTGTCATTGCTGAAAACGAAACAAAAGAACTCATTCTAACAGCTTTTCGCAGCGTTTCTCTTAATTCATCCGGATTGTCTTGCAATTTTGAATATGCAGGAAACATAACCGATTGGATTGACCCGTCTATATTGTCTATTAAAATCAAAGGAAACTGCTTTCCTCTATCAAAGAAAGCCAACGTTGCACTACTGAAGTTTTTTCCTATTATTATATTCTCTAAATTATGATACAGCCTATCAATTATATTAGCTCCCAAAATCTTTGAGCCAAAACCCATTGTCTGCCTAACGCTTTCCATTGAAAACAAAAGTCGAGGTTTCCAATCCACAAGGAACAACAATGTAAGGACTACAAACAACTGGTACGACAGTTGCTGTGAAACCAATGCCCAAACACCGTAACCTCCAACAGCAAGTCCGATTCCAATGAAACCCGATAACAAAGCGGCAATAATGTTTGACTTAAATAATTGCTTGAATAAAAAGAGTCTACTTGCATAAGCAATTTGGACAGAATTAAAAGCCCCTATGAACAGGACTAATGAATTTACTTTCAAGACAGTATCCAATAATGGCTGATTGAAATATTCAGATATGACGTTAGCACTAACAAACAAAACTGTATACAATACTCCCGCAAAGGTCAATGAATAATAAAATACCGTCGAATAATCTGTTTCTGTAACATTTTTTCTCTGTATCAAAGCCGCTCCCCAACCAGATTGGATTACAGTTGTGGCAAGAGATATAAAAATTGCCATAATTGCCATTACTCCATATTCTGAAGGATCCAACAATCGCGCAATTATGATTGATACAACGAACTGAACGGCTTGAACACCAAACCGCTCGCAGAATTTCCATAATAATGCACCTTTAATACTACTCATTAAACAAATCATCTATAATAGAGACATACGATGAAGCAAGACACTTTGGAAATAGGTTCTTGACAATTTCAAAATCGACATACTGATTTTTATGCAATTGTAAAAAGTTCGCAACTTTTGCAACATTCGACTCTACACTAAGCCGTTCATCAACCATCAAACCCAATGGATATTTCTTCAAAAATGGAATGCAGGCCTCATTGTCTATAAAGTATGTTGAAATTATTGGACGCCCGAAACTCATATACTCAAAAATTTTCCCTGATATAGCATTCGATTCTCTAACACCAATATTCAAAAACAGGTCAGCAGTCCGCAATTCATCCAACAACTTTTCATGCTCCATAAAGGGCAGACATCGAATCTCCAAATTACAATCTGACGCAATAGAGTGTAACTCAGAATGAAAATCTTTATCACATATGAATGTAATTTCCATATTCTTTATATGAGACAACACAGAAAACAAATATTTCGGATTTCGCTGACTCAACGTTCCTGAAAATATCGCTTTTATTCGATTTGACATTTGTTCGGGAATATGATTTATTTCCAAATCCTTCAAATATGGTATATTCATAGGTATGAATTTTTTTAAGTATTCATACCTATTGGCATATAATTTATGAAATTCCATACTTGATTCCATAACAATCGCTTTATCTGCAACTGACATCACCTTTTTTTCCAATGCACGACGACTTTTGCGTGCATATTTTTCAGGTAAATAGTGTGGGCAAAATCCACCAGACAATGAATCCCAAAAGATTGGTAAATATTTTACATTCCCATCGTATTTCTTTACGGCACATCCTGCCAAAAGAGTTTCTATGCCACTACATTCTGACACCACCAAATCAAAATGTTCTCTTTTGTGTAATTCAACTGCCTCATTTTGGAATCTTCGCACTAATAAGGGTTCATAAATTGGATATATCGGAACAAACACAATCTGCTTTAACCGCATAAATAGCCGTGCCAATTTCCTCACCAATTTACTTTTAAATAAATCTGGAGCAGCATCAGCCTTCATTACAGCATCAAAAAGCCAAGAACGCTTAAATCTATGGATGTGAAAGCCATCCAACATTTCCTCGCTCGGCCTATTGTAAGGTTTGTAGACTAAACAATGAATTTCATATTTGCCTGTTGCCAACAATGCGTTCATTATGTTTGTGTCACAATACACATTGGGCGATTTATACGATGGATACCATTGTATCGTAAATAGCAATTTTTTCATAAATCTAAATTTTCCTTCCTCCTAATATTACGGAGAAATAACGTGATACCAATTTTATTATCGGAATATGTAACAACAAAATAGCCAAAGATAGGAAGAATGTTATAACATCATTATTCATCAATCCATCATTAACACCCTTACAAATTGTATTAAATATTCTTATTGCAAGATAATGGTATGCAAGTATTACAATGCTACCGGAACTGAGTATTATCAAAAAAGATGGTTTAAACTTTTCTAATATTACAGACAGCAAAAAAATTGCATATATTCCAACAAAAGAGAACAATAAAAATAAGATTAAGTTATTTCCATATCCACATTGGTACATCATTACAAATCCATTATATGGTGCAATTATCGACAATATGAATATTAAAACAATTGCCATACTAATACATAGCATTGATTTTGTATTAGCTAAATGTTCTATTGCTTGAATGTGCAATTGACAATGAGTAAACGCCAACGTACCGACAAAATAAAAGGGATAACAAATCAATACATTTTGAAAGGACCAAAATAAATGATTGTCTCCTGTTGCATACACAAGCACCAAACATATAATCGATATCACGAAACGTAATTTGTCTTTTCTTGCAAAATAATGCACAACCTTACATATTGCCAAAGTATAAACAAACCACATAGCTGCAGCACTAACCCCATGTGGAGTCCTTTGAAAACCCGCAAGCATATATCCAACTGATCTTAAACTATTCATAAAGTTCAAATCCCCAGCCTTATATTGCCATGGAATGTCAATAACTAAATAAGTTGCACAAATAATTAAATAAGGAACCATAAGAGGTTTTAGTTTTAGCCGCCCCCCCTCAAGAAACCCAGAGATACAAAAGAATAAAGGCACATTGAAAGAATATATAAAGTCACATGAATGCTTAGGGAAAAGATGTCCCCATATAATCAAGAACATCCCAATCACCTTCATCCAATCAACCCAATAAAATCTAACTTTCGCCATAAATTATCAATAATATATCAATCCGCCATCACCATCAAATCATTAGAAATACTTTGGCTCACATCATCCACAGAAATTAAGATACAGCATTCTCTTGCAACCCAAAATGCTGCCAAGACTGCGACAGTGGTACGTTTGAGATATCGAGACAAAGCTTATCATATTTCTTCTAAAAATGCTTTTGGGATATAGGTTGTGGCGACGGCGCAGATGCCGCGGATGCTGACGAGGAGGCGGCGGTCGCCATGGATGCGCTGGATGCTGCCTTCGGCACCACGGAAGGGGCCGTCGGTGACGCGCACGCGCTGTCCTTCCGCAAACTTGCGGTCTTCATCGCCAAAGTATTCCAGCCCAGTCTCTCCCGACGAAGCGACAAGCATAAACACGTTCATCTCCCGGTCGGGGATGGCATAGGGTCTGCGTCTGCCGTCATCGCAATGGCGGGTGTAGAGGATGGCGCGGTCGGTGAGCTGACGCTGCACCGCTACGGCGCGCTCCTCGGCAGCGCGGAAAAACATCAGCGAATTTATCACAGGACGGCGCACCTTGCGGCGCTGCCCTCCTCGCTCCACCACGGTTTCTTCCACCGGTACGTAGCACTCTGTGTCGTCGGCCGTCAGCTCCTCCTCCACAGCAAAAACTTTGTTGTAGAACACCTTCAAGGCATACCAATGCAATCCGTGATTTTCCGCTTCAACCATTCGCGTAAGGATATAACTTCCATTCCTGCCCACCGTGGTTTCTTCAACCTTCAGCGCACAGCAAGTCGGGTTAGTCCGCTAATTTTTCATCTGTCTAAAACCCCGGAACTCGGCGCGTTCCACTACCCGTGGTCGCTGTCCGTAACCCTCTTCGTGAGGTTTCTCCGCAAGAAACCGCACAACCGCGGAACGCGCTGGCGGAAAGGAATATAGAACCGACATATAGTGAAAATCGCGAGCTTTGGCGTGCAAAAATGGGCCGCAGGTCTCGGCAGCTCAGCTGTCGCTATCAAAATGCGTGGCATGGCGACGATAGAGAAACCGCCACATTGCCGTAGTGGCTGAACGATTAACTTTCAGCCACTTACAATGTCTGCGCAATTCAACTTTAAAAAAAGGTTGAATTAATATTGCATTCCACAAGCCTTTTTCAAGAAAATTATCTATCTTTGCAAAAGGTTGTGCGGTTTCTTGCGGAGAAACCTCACATCACAAGCACTTCAGAATTTCATGGTTGGCATTGTCCAAAGCCACATTTTCCACCGAATCAAGATAAATAAGCGTGGTGCGCTCAGAAGAATGCCCAAGTCCGGCGCTGATGATTGACAGCGGCACGTTGTGGCGCCGCGCAGCAGTGGCCCAACTGTGACGCGCCGTGTAGGTCGACAACTTCTCCGAGATTCCTGCAATTTCAGCCAACTGCTTCAGCTTACGGTTGTGATAGCCCAACGCCGTCTGGTATTGCCGGTAGGCATCCTGTCCGTCGGCACTGATTATCGGGAACACATACTCTCCTGCTTCGTTTTTGTAGCGGTTGATTATAGCAGCCATCGGCGGCTCAATGCGCACGGTGAGCCGTTGCCCCGTCTTGCGGCGCACGTAGCTGAACCAGTCGCCACAGATGTCGTCGCGCCGCAGAAAAGCAATGTCGACAAACGCCATTCCACGCGCGCAATAGCTGAACAAAAAGATGTCGCGCGACAAAGCCAGCGACTCTTGCTCGGGCAGCAGCTGATAGTGCAGCAACTTGGAGAACACCGCCTCTGGCACAGCCAGCTTGCGCGTGGCGCACACTCCTGTGAACACTTTCTGGAACGGCACAATCCGCCGCGCTATGCCTTCTGATACCGCTTGGTTGCAGACCGACCTCAGGCATCGCAGATAAAACGACACGCTGTTCATCTTCAGCCCACGTTTCCGCAGCCACAGCTCATAATCAGACACCAAATCGGCATCAATTTTGGAAAATGCGATGTCGTGCCTGTCAAGAAATTCCGAAAACCTGTAGAGCGAGTTGCGATAATTACGCGCCGTGCCAAAATTCATATTGGTTTTCAAGTTCAGAATCAGACCACGCCAATATTCAAGTACTCTGCGCGGTCTGCGCACTGCTTTTTTCTCAATAATATTGTTTCTTTCCATCTTGTTTTGATTTTTTGAGAAAAAGTAATGATTAATTTCCGCATAACTGACGTAATTTTGCAGAAGAAAAGTAACACCTGGCATAATAATGATTAAACGACGCTTTATGCCCGTGTTTTAAAAATCCAGAAGAATTATGAAAATATGCCTATTCGTTGTAGGAAAAACAAATCATAACTATCTGTCGCCAGGCATCGAGGACTACAGCCGGCGGGTGAACCGCTACGTGCCGTTCGCAATACAATATATCGCCGATGCAAAAAACACCCGCAATCTGACGCAAGCCCAGCAAAAGGTTGCCGAGGGACAGAATCTGCTCGCCGCCTTCGAGCCGTCGGACTGCGTTGTGCTGCTCGACGAGCACGGCAAAGAAATGAAATCTATGGAATTTTCAGCATATATTGAAAAGAAGATGCAGACCGTAGGCAAGCGGTTGGTGTTTGTGGTGGGCGGACCATACGGATTTTCCGACGATGTCTATGCCCGCGCCAATGGGAAAATATCGCTGTCGAAAATGACATTTCCGCACGACTTGATACGCCTTGTGTTCTGCGAGCAGCTCTATCGGGCATACTCCATAATGCACAACGAGCCATACCATCACGAATAGAGCCAGACACCCAAAAGGCTGTCTGGCTCTGCATATTGCTTTCAAAAGCGCTACTTCAAATTCTCGCGCACCTGTTCAAGAAACTCCTTCATCGCGTTGGAATCCTTGCGCGCCACAATCTCCTTCAGCGTTTCCAGCTTGTCCTGAATCTTGCCAATCTGTTCCACAGTGTGCGGATTAAACAGAATCTCCGTGAGCAGAAAATCATCCTCCGACATCAGTCCACGGGCTATCGCCATATGGCGTTTATAGGTGGTTCCCGGCGCGTCCTGATGCTTCATCACACTGCCAAACACAAGCGTCGACGTAAACGGTATTGACAACGAATAAGCAATCACCTCGTCGTGCTCCTTAAACGTGTACTCGCGGATATTGAGATGCAACTCGTTGTAAAGGTCCTTGAAAAACACCTTGCCCAAATGGTCGCCCTCGCTTATGATTATCGCATTCTCATCCTGCAGATTGCTCAACGAAGCGAACGTGGGGCCAAACATCGGGTGTGTGCTGACAAAGGGATGCCCGCATTCGGCATAAAACTCAGGCAATCCCGTCTTCACCGAAGCTATATCGGCAAGAATGCATTCTTTGCCGATATACGGAATCACCATGCGGAATGCCTCGAGCGTATACTTCACCGTTGCGGCATTGATGACCAACTGAGGGTCGAAGTCGGCAATCTCATCCGGCGACGACATTCGTCTCACATTATAAGTAAAACGCAAACGCTGCGGATTGGTCTCAAAAACCGCAACAGAATGCTTGAAACTCAACAAATCGGAGAAAAACGAGCCCATCTTTCCGGCTCCTATAATCAGTATTCTCATCGTCACTATCGCATTCTATTGTTCAATACCTCAATTTGCTGACGAACCGACTCTTCGTGGATCGCTTGGTAAACCGTCTTCATGAAATCACCGTTCATGCCCAACTCTTCCGCAGCCGCCGCACGCGAATTAAGGATGTCGTCGTAACGTCCCGTCTGCACCACCGGCATACTGTGCTCTTTCTTGTATTGACCAATCTCCCGCGAAATGCGCATACGCTTGCTCAAGGCTTCAAGCAAATCATTGTCTATCTGATCAATCTGCTGGCGCAATAGCGTGAGGCTTTCTGTGGTCTGCGTTGTGTCGCGCACCACAAGCATATTCAGTATAAAGTTAAGCACCTCGGGAGTGACCTGCTGGCTCTTGTCGCTCCAAGCACTGTCAGGATCACAATGCGACTCCACGATAAGTCCGTCAAAGCCCATATCCATCGCCTGCTGCGACAACGGAGCCACCAGCTCACGCTTGCCTCCAATGTGCGACGGATCGCAGATCAGTGTCAGTTCCGGCATACGGCGGCGCAATTCAATAGGGATGTGCCACTGTGGCATATTGCGGTACAAATGTTTGCCGTAAGCACTGAATCCACGGTGAATGGCGCCAATCTGCCTGATTCCAGCATTGTAGATGCGTTGCATCGCACCAATCCACAACTCAAGATCGGGATTGACCGGATTCTTAACCAGCACCGGCACATCCGCACCGACAAGCGAGTCTGCGATTTCCTGCATGGCAAACGGGTTGGCCGAAGTGCGCGCGCCAATCCAAAGCACATCCACTCCGGCATTGAGTGCCTCTTCAACATGCTGTTTGTTTGCAACCTCTGTTGCCACAAGCATACCAGTCTCCTTCTTCACCTCCTGCAACCATGTCAGACCGACACTGCCCACACCTTCGAATCCGCCCGGTTTGGTGCGCGGTTTCCAAATGCCGGCACGAAAGATTCTAACACCATTCTTTGCCAAATCCTTAGCCGTTTCCATCACCTGTTCCTCTGTCTCGGCACTGCACGGGCCAGCAATTACAACAGGGCGTTTTGAGTCTACGCCACAAAACTTAATAGGTTTAATATCGTTCATAATCTTATGTTTTTATTTCATTTCTTTAATTCTATTCAAAGCCTCCCGCATCTTTTCCTCTGTCGCACAAAGCGATATTCTGACATAGCGCTCTCCGTTGCTTCCGAAAATAAATCCAGGCGTGATAAACACCCGCGCACCATACAGAATGCGGTCGGCGAATTTTTCAGACGACTCCTCCCCTTCAGGAATCCTTCCCCATAGGAACAGTCCCTTCTGAGATTTGTCAAATGTGCATCCGAGTTGCGTCATAATCGCCTCCGCCACCTTTCGGCGTTCGGCATACACCTTATTAAGCTCGGCATACCACGACCCATCGCACGACAAAGCCTTTACCGCCGCCTCCATTGCCGGGCGAAACTGTCCGGAGTCAATATTTGACTTCACTTTAAGTATCCACTCTACAAACTGAGCGTTTGACGCCAGCATTCCCATACGCCATCCCGCCATATTATGCGATTTGCTCAACGAATTCATCTCAATGGCAATGTCTTTTGCTCCAGGCACAGAAAGCAGGCTTACAGGGTTGTCGTTTAAGATAAAGCTATACGGATTGTCATTGACAATCACGATATTGTGCCGTCGGCCGAAGTCCACAATCTTCTGAAACAACTCCATTGTCGCAGGCGCGCCTGTTGGCATATTAGGATAGTTCACCCACATCAGTTTCACCCTGTCGAGCGGCATCCGCTCCAACTCGTTGAAATCAGGATACCACCCATTTTCTTCTTTTAGATTATATGTCAGGATCTCAGCCTCCGCCAATTTGCTCACCGAAGAGTATGTAGGATACCCCGGATTTGGCACAAGCACAGCATCGCCAGGATTGACAAAAGCAAGCGTAATGTGAAGGATACCCTCTTTTGAACCAATCAACGGTTGGATTTCTTTATCAGGATTCAGTTCTACACCGTACCAACGGCGATACCAATCAGCATAAGCATCGCGAAGCGACGGCAATCCGACATACGGCTGATAGCCATGAGTGTCGTGCCTCCGAGCCACATCACACAATGTGTCAATCACCGACTGATGCGGCGGACGGTCAGGGCCTCCGATGCCCAAAGATATAATGTCCATACCTTTTGCATTCAGCTGCGCCACTTCTTTCAACTTCTTTGAGAAGTAGTACTCCTTAACTTGTCTCACCCGATTTGCCGGGCATATATTGCTATTCTTTTCCATCTTGATTGAATTTGGAATATTCGCCTAAAATTTTAAAATCAGTAATCAATGGCTTTACAGCCTCTATCGACTGACGGTAACGCGTATAGTCATCAAAAGTCAGATTGATGAAAAACCGATATTCCCACTCTCTTCCGATAATTGGAATCGATTGAATTTTAGAGAGGTTGATATCATAGAATGAAAAAATTGTAAGAATCTTAGCCAGGCTGCCCTGCGTGTGTGGCAACGTGAAAACCAACGACGCCTTGTCTATTTTTTTGCCATAGGAAAGCTCATGCGACATTATCGGATCAGCGATGATAAGAAACCTTGTGAAATTACGCTTGTTTGTCTCGATGCCTTCTTCCAAAATATTCAAGCCATATAATTGAGCCGCCAATTTTCCACAAATGGCAGCATGTCCACGCAATCCCAACTTTGCAATTTCTTCCGCACTGCCCGCAGTATCGGTCTTCTCCACCATCTTCAGATTTGGATGGCGATGCAGGAACTGCTCGCATTGCATAAGAGCCATCGGATGCGAGTTAACCTCTGTCAGCTCGTCTATATTCTGTCCAGGCAAAGCGCACAACACATGAGATATGCGCATCTTGTACTCTCCTACCACCGTAAGATTGCTTTGGCGAAGAAGCTCGTGATTCTGCAACAGACTGCCGGCAATCGTGTTTTCAATCGCCATCGCGCCAATCAGCGAACTGTCGGACTTCAGACAATCAAACATACTGCCAAACGTTTCACACGGCACCACGTCAATATCCTCTCCCGCAAAATATGCTCTTGCCGCAGCATCATGGAAACATCCTTTTACGCCCTGTATTGTTACTTTTTTCTTCATTCGGTCATACTAAATAAAAAATCCCGCTCAATGGCGGGATTTTAATATGATTACTAATTTTCTTTGTCTTTATATATTGCATATCGTCCCGCCTCTATTTTTTATCAAAATAAAAGTAAAAGCCAAAATAATATGCGAAATGATTCACGTTCATTTTATTGTTTTCTTGGTTGCAAAATTAGATAAAATCTTTTAATCTGCAAGAATTTTTCCACTTTTTCTTCAAATTTGCCATCATTTTATTTTCCGCAAGATTACCCACAACACATAACCATCAGAAACAGAAGCAAAAATGGTTAAATATTTCCGTATAGAAGAATTAATTATTACTTTTGTAAAACGTAATAGAATTGCCTTATGTGTGAAGATTTTTCATTTGTCGACAATCCAGAATTCAAATCATTCATATCCCAATATAGCACAACCGACGCTTCCACACTAAGGCTGAAAAGATTTGACAATCTCAAATTCGACAAGAATTTAGCAATAACCCAAATAGAATGCAGGCGCAAGGCAAAAAAGAAGCTACCGGAATTAGCTGAAAAAATTGCCTATCCTACCGACGTTTCCATAGAGCAGTGCTCTTCTGAAATCTTGGCTAAATTCCATGCCGACCTGTTTGCCGGATGCGATGCTGTGGTCGATTTGACATGCGGGCTCGGCATCGACTCGTTCTACATTGCACAACAGACGAAATCTGTGGTAAGCATTGATGCAGCCGAGATTGTCACATCTGCGGTAAAACACAATATGCATAAACTTGGGATAAACAACGTTTCCGTAGTAAACGACTTTGCCGAAAGTTATTTGGACAAGGTCAAGAACCCGTTCTCCGCAGCATTCATCGATCCGTCGCGCAGGCTGACCGACGACCGCAATTCCCGCACATACGCAATCAAAGACACCGTCCCCGACTTAAACCTAATTATCCCGCAGATAGAATCCCGCTGCAATTTCATCATTGTCAAAGCATCTCCAATGGCAGACATCTCGCAAACAATCAGCGATTTTCCTGGGATTACAGAAGTCTGGATATTGTCAGTGAAAAACGAGTGCAAGGAGCTTTTGTTTAAAATTGACTTTCCACAGACAGCGAAACAGCCACAAATTCACTGCATCGACTTCGTTGCAAACGAAGCAATCGAATTCACGTTCAAATTCGAAGATAAATCCATTTCAATCGCAGACGGGACACCACATCCCGGTCAACAGTTATTCGTTCCAAACGCATCAATAATGAAAGCCGGAGCTTATGACATTGTCGCCGACGAATTCGGCCTCATCCGTTTGGCGGCGAATTCACATCTGTATCTGTCCGATATAACCACCAACCACGAATATCCAGGTCGGGTGTTTTCCATAACGAATGTTTTATCTTTATCGAAGCCCGACATAAAGAAGATTAAATTATCTGTCAAGTCAGCAAACATCTCTTGCCGCAACTTTCCAATGAAGCCAGATGATTTGAGGAAAAGGCTCAAGATTGCCGACGGAGGAAATGATTATATTTTCGCCACCACCCTTGCCGACAATTCAAAAGTCCTTATTCTATGCCACCACGTCACCGTTTAAACATACGGTCCATTTCGCGTTTGTCTTCGCGCTCTTTTATCGACTGACGTTTGTCGTATTCTTTCTTACCTTTGGCAAGAGCTATGACAACCTTTGCCAGCCCCTTGTCGCTTATAAACACCTTCAGCGGCACAATAGAAAATCCGCTGTCTTTCGAAGCCTTGCCTATTTCACGAATCTCCTTCTTGTTCAACAGCAACTTGCGGTCTCTCCGAGAAGAATGATTGTTGTAGGATCCATAGAAATATTCCCCCACATACATATTCTTTATCCAAATCTCGCCATTGTTCTCATAACAGAACGCATCTGTCAAGCCCGCCTTGCCAAGACGAATTGACTTGATTTCCGTGCCTGTCAGCACAATTCCTGCCGTATAGGTCTCTACAATGTCAAAATCGAACGTGGCACGTCTGTTCTTTATGTTGACTGCATTCAGTTTCAATTTCATATTACATCCTGTGGATTAAATTTCATAATTACTATAACCACTACTATCGGCACCAATGCCAGAGCAAGGAATACTCCAAACACAAACCATATTTTCTTCTCATCCGTGTCAGCCCCGAAGATTTCAGCACACTTCGACAAGACAAACAGCAGATACACAACGAAAATATACAGAGGCATCATCGGCGTTGGCAATAGGTTCTGCACAATTGCCACTATCACTCCTATCGAATAGACAAACATCGTCAATATTTTCAAATCCGATTCTGTGACCGACTCCGACTTTTCCGTTCTCAATCTACGCACCACAGAAGATGCAAGAGTAGGACTTATCATATAGCCAAGGAAGAATGCCGAAAACATTGCAATACCGCGCACCAACGCAACCGTCAATGTTTCTCCATACAACATTTGCACAAACGATGATGCTCCAGCGACAGCAAGCAGCGGATAAAACCACCCTCTTTCATGCTTTGACGGCAAGTGCCCATTTTGTTTTTCCATCGTCCACGAAGATACCGGAGCGATAAGAAAACGTAGTGCCAACAGCAAATCTTTCATACTTTCTTTTTTGGGGATTATTCAAGGATTATTTTTCCGAAATATTCAGGCCTATGGAAATCCGGCTTGTCAGTTTTTATCGGCGCCCAGCTCAGATAATGCGGCATGCTCGTCGCCGACGCACATTTATACAGGTTGCCTTTCATTTCAATCGGGCGCTTTGAAACGTCAACCCCTATCAACTCAAACGGAATCGCGATGGCAAGTCCCCAATTAAAAATACCCTCAAGTTCCTGGAACGGATTATTTCCACATGTGGCATACCTTTTCACTGTAGCCAGTTCCATATCGGTAAGCCGTATAGGATGCTTGCGGTCTTTCCGATGAGAAGCATTTATTGCACCGATACAATTAAATTCAAAGTTCCAATATTCCTCACTGCCAGGCGTCTGCAGGAAAAATTCCACACAGCTGTCCTCTGCCACCGGACTGTTGTTTTTATAATTCACCGCACGCAGATAGTTGCATCTAACAAAATAGTTCACATATAGGAATTTGTCAGAGTAAGCCATTGAGAACACCGTTATTGGGTGATATGGATATTTATCCTCCCAATTCACACAATTTATTCCCACCTTCTTCAGATGCAATTCCATATAGTCTGCAACCGAAGCCATCGTCATTGCATCAAGACCTTCCACAAAAGGCACATTCAATACATATTCTTCTCCGTTCATAGCAACTCCATTATTGAAAGCCCCATGCCGATAACCGACATCAAGCAAATTAAACTTCCTATGAAAATGTTGATCAACCACATACTCCTCACATTAAAACGGCCTCTGACTTTGCTGACAAAGTAGGTTATCAAAAACCACCAGCCCAAAGCCCCAACAATAATGGACAGAAAGCCAATAAAATAACCGTAGATTGATGTTATGTTGGTCAAGAAATTAAATCGTGCATACAATCCGATTATAAGGAAAATTATCAACGGATTGGAGAACGTGAACAAGAAACCGGTAATCAAATCCTGAACATAGTTGTTTTTCACCGGATGTCCCTTCTTTTCCTTTATCATTTTTGCAGGGTTTTTCCGTGCAATGTACACACCAAAACCAAGCAATACGACACTTCCGAAAATCTGAAGCACCGTCTGATTTTTTTCTATGAAATTTATGACAAACGACAGTCCAAATCCTGTCAGCAATGAATACAACAAATCTGAGAATGCCGCGCCTACACCGGTAAAAAAGCCAGATGCACGTCCCTTGTTCAACGTGCGCTGAATGCACAGCATTCCTATCGGCCCCATTGGTGCAGATATCAATATTCCGATAGCGAGACCCGCTATTATTACTTTCACTATTTCCATATGAAATGCAAATTTAACAAAAATCAGCCAATAGAATGGTGAGTGAATCCGAAAAAGTGACTCAGAGCGTCTACATATTCTGATTTTTTACTTACTTTTGCATTATTGACAAAGGTTCATAACCTTGTCTGACACGCATCAAATACAACTTCTCTTATTATGAAAATCGAAACGTTATTCCTGGCTTTGCTATGTTTATCATTGCCATCAACAACATATTCAGAGCATATTTACTGGGACTGCAACAATGACTGCGACATCAGTGCCAGGCTCGACAGAAATTCCCGTAATGAAATTTTCATCGACAATGCCGGCTCCAATCGCCTGAAATTCATACCATTCACTTTCAACAACCCCGACAGTTGCGACTTCTCTTTCAAAATAAGGTTGCGCGACGGTGATGAAATCGACAATGCCTCACGACTTTTGTCTCCATCTGCGCCAAGTGCGGAATTCGGAATTGTTTGGGACTACATCGACTCCGACAACTATTCCTCCGCTATATTCAAAAGAAACACCAAAAACCATTTTGATGAAATCACCCGAAAAGATTGCTTTCACGTAGCCATACAGATCGTTTCTAATGGGAAAAAGTCAATTGTCAAAGAATCAGACATTGACAGCAAAATGGCATTCGAGCCCAACAGATATAACACCTTTCAGATAAAAGTGGACAATGGCGTCCTTTCCCTTTCTGCCGGAAACAAAGAGCTTTCCACCCTTTTCTCCTGCGAATATATTCCTCAAAAAACATTTTCCGCAGGAATTGTCGCTGGCAAAAACAAGATTTCAATCAAAAGAATCGAGTTCAAAAGCATTCCCGACAAACGCGTTTCCAACAAAACAAGCTACACACAGGCAGACGTCGAACAGGCCGTAAAGAACACCGGCAATGATTTCTATGTTGGCTTTTGGCGTTACTTTGACCGCAATACCGACGATTCCCGTTTTGAACTTGGCGGCAAATACACAATCGCTCTTGTCCCTACTAATTCAGGATACGACATATTATACATCTCAGGAGCAAACAGATTCTCATCATACTGGTCGCCATATATGAAGAAAGGAGCGCTTGTCCGCACCCCTTTCTATAATCAATATGAGATTCATTGGTTTACCGCTGACAAGAATTTGTATTTTGATGAATGCTACGCTTCGGTGTCAGAGGACATTCTTACGCTGCACTTCCCAATCCAGCAGTCAACCGTCAGATTCTACCGTTTCACTCCCTCATCAGAAAATCCTTGAATTCACGGAACGACGGCAGCATTTGGACCGACTTCTTTTCGCCATCCATAAACGCTTTCAAACGTTCCGGAATCGCGACATCTCCACCCGTAAAAGAATCAACCGTTTCTTTAAACTTCGCAGGATGAGCTGTTTCCAGACAAATTCCAACCTCATCATCCGCCAAACATTCAGAAATAGCCCTGTAGCCCACAGCTCCATGAGGATCCAGCAAATAATTCTCCGTCTTGAATGTTGACGCCAATGTCTCTCCGATCTGAGCATCAGAGTATGTCACACCAGAAATGTCACTTTTAATCTTCTCCCACGAACAGCCGTACAGGTCAAGTATTCTTGCAAAATTGCTTGGGTCGCCAACATCCATTGCGTTGGCGATTGTCTGAATTGACGGACGAGGATTGTATTTGCCTGTTTCAAGATACTCATAAACCACATCATTGCTATTGTTTGCCGCAATGAATCGTTTTATAGGCAAGCCCATGCGCTTCGCTATAAGTCCAGCCGTAAGGTTGCCAAAGTTTCCGCTCGGAACCGCAACAACAATCTGTGACAAATCTTCTTTCCCTGCAGCAGCCAGCTGTGCATATCCATAGAAATAATAGAACATCTGCGGCAGGAATCTTGCGATATTGATAGAGTTGGCACTTGTCAATTTCATATGAGCGTTAAGTTGCTCGTCCATAAATGCCTTTTTCACCAATGCCTGACAGTCGTCAAATGTCCCGTCGACTTCAACCGCCGTTATATTCCGTCCCAATGTCGTGAATTGAGACTCCTGTATATGACTCACCTTTCCTTTCGGATAAAGCACGTAAACGTGCACGCCATCCACTCCGAGAAAGCCGTTGGCCACTGCGCTGCCGGTATCGCCAGATGTGGCCACAAGCACATTGACAGGGCGTTTGTCTGAATCCTGTGCATTGAAATAGCCAAGCATACGGGCCATGAATCTTGCTCCTACATCCTTGAATGCCAATGTCGGACCGTGATACAGCTCCAAACAATAACGTCTATCCGCAACCTTATGCAATGGTATGTCGAAGTTCAGTGCGTCATAGACAATACGTTTCAACACATCAGCGTCGACATCTTCGCCGAAAAGCGAATCTGCCACCGCATAAGCGATTTCCTGGAGCGACAAGCCTCCTATATTTTTAAAAAACGCAGCCGGCAAAGTCTTTATCGATTCCGGCATATAAAGTCCCTTGTCAGGAGCAAGCCCTTTTATTATCGCTTCTTTTAGCGTCACCTCGGATGCCGCTCCGTTCGTACTATAATATCTCATTATGCCCTATTTTAGCAATTCTTTTATAAAACCATCTGTTTCAAGCGTTCCCAACGAACCATTTATTGCAGAACACTCATTATATTCACTTATGCCATCGGCGTTTTCTCCTTTGGAATAAATCATAAAAGGCACTGGATTCGACGTGTGAGTCTTTAATCTGCATGGCGTAGGATGATCGGGCAGCACGGCTATCCTAACAGATTCCTGCATCCTGTCGGCCGCTTCAACAATAGGCTTGCACAAACGCTGGTCAAGATATTCAATAGTGCGAGTTTTTAATGCCACATCGCCTTCATGTCCAGCCTCATCGCTCGCCTCCACATGAACAAACACAAAATCATTGTTTTTCATCGCCTCTATAGCGGCCTTGGCTTTTCCCTCATAGTTCGTGTTCCACAATCCAGTCGCGCCTTCCACAGCCACAGGCTTAAGCCCGGCATACACGCCGATTCCACGGATCAAGTCAACAGCGGAAATAACCACACCGCTTTTTATGCCAAACCGCTCCGCCAATGTAGGCATTGACGGGCGATAACCTGGCGACCACGGCCAAATGCTGTTCGCCGGATCTTTCCCCTCTGCAATACGCTTTTTATTTACAGGGTGATTTGCCAACAACACTTGCGACTTCAATATCAAGTCATTTATCAAATCAGCCGTTTCCTCGGCTTCCGGCACATCCGCCTTAACAAGCACTTCGCGGAAAGGCGTTCCCGGCACATCGTGTGGTGGTGTGCAGTCTATACGCTTGTCTCCACCTCTAATTTTCAACAAATGCCGATATGAGATCCCAGGATAGAAGCGCACCGTGTCAGAGCCTAATTTCTCAGAAAGGAAGGCAATCAATTCCGCAGCCTCCTCATCAGAAATGTGTCCAGCAGAATGATTCTTTATTTTACCATTCTCAACGCAAATCAAGTTGCAACGCATTGCCATTTCTCCACGTTCAATATCCACCCCGATGCTTGCCGCCTCTAAAGAGCCACGGCCCTCAAACGTTGTCGGAAGGTCGTAGCCGAGCACCGACATATTAGCCACCTCACTTCCCGGATGGAATCCTTCAGGCACCGTCTTAAGCATTCCCATCCTCGACCTGGGTGCCATATAGTCGAACGTCGGAGTATCAGCCGCTTGCAATGGCGTTTTTCCATTCAATGACGGTATAGGCTCGTCTGCCATACCGTCACCAAGTATAATCACATATTTCATTATTATCTGATATTTGCTATGCTTATAATATCCGCGAAGACTCCTGCGGCGGTAACTTCCGCGCCTGCTCCATATCCTTTGATTTCCATAGGATACTCCTTATATCTCTCCGTGGTTATCAATATTACATTATTACTGCTTTCCAATGAATAGAACGGACTGTCGGATGCCACTTCCTCAAGACCGACAGTTGCCTCGCCATTCTCAAGCCGCGCGACAAAACGCAAAGCCCGTCCAGATTGCGCCGTTGCCGCCCTTTTTTTCTCGAACTCATCATCGATAGATGTAATGTTCTTGAAGAAATCCTCCGTTGTTCCCTGCATCAACGATTCCGGAACAAACAAATTTTTCTTTACATCTTCAGTTTCTATCCGATATCCGGCTTCTCTCGACAAAATGACCAACTTGCGTACAACATCCTTCCCACTAAGATCCTCTCTTGGGTCAGGTTCACTGTAGCCGGCTTCTTTCGCCATCATTACAGCCTTGCTCAACGGCACTTTTTCCGACAGTACATTAAATATATAATTCAACGTTCCCGACAGCACTGCCTCTATTTTCAATATCTTGTCACCTGAATTTATCAGACTGTTTATTGTATTGATAATCGGCAGTCCGGCGCCAACATTTGTCTCAAACAAGAATTTCACATCACGCTTGCGGGCTATCTGCTTCAACTTCTTATAATTATCATATTTAGATGATGCCGCCAACTTATTTGCCGCCACTACATTTACATTGTGCGACAACAGCCGGTCATACATTGCGGCAATATCCTTTGTTGCCGTGCAGTCGACAAACACAGGATTGAAAATGTTCATCTTTATTATTTCATCACAAATCGTTGTCGGACTGGCTACCATCTCCGATTTGCCAAGGATATCGGCATAATGCTCTATGTCGATTCCATTTCTGTCGAATATGCAATGATGAGAGTTGGCGACCCCCACAACGTTGAGTTCCAGTGCCTTATTATCCTTTAAATTGGATTGCTGATGGCGAATCTGCTCAATCAGACGCTTACCGACATGACCCACTCCGACAATAAACAAATTCAGCACCTGATATTCCGACAGGAAGAATGAGTCGTGAATCACGTTGAGCGTCTTTCGCAAATTATCTCCATTCACAACAAACGAAATGTTTGTCTCGGAAGCGCCCTGCGCGCAGGCAATAACACTAATACCACTCCTGCCCAATGAATTAAACAGCTTTCCAGCAATGCCTGGAGTGTGTTTCATATTCTCTCCGACAACCGCTACGGTAGCCAGATTTTTCTCGGCGGTGATACTTGTTATCTCTCCAATCTCTATTTCTTTCTCAAACTCCTTGTTCAACACCGCCACAGCCAGATCGGCGTCATCGCTTTTCAATGCAAACGTCGTGTTGTGTTCCGAAGAAGCCTGCGACACAAGAAACACACTGATGCCATTCTGAGCAAGGCATTGGAAAATCCGCGAATTGATTCCAATCACTCCCACCATTCCAAGTCCAGACACAGTAACCAATGACGTGTCACTGATTGAAGAAATTCCTTTAATAGCCCGTGAGTCCTCGTGCACCACATCATTGGAGATCTTTGTCCCAGGAGCTGCGGAATTGAACGTATTCTTTATTATGATTGGAATATTCTTGTGAAACACCGGATAGATTGTAGGCGGATACACAACCTTTGCACCAAAGTTGCACAGCTCCATCGCTTCAACAAACGACAATTGGTCGATAACGTAGGCATTGCTTATCACTCTCGGATCAGCCGTCATAAACCCATCAACATCCGTCCAAATTTCCAACAGACGGGCATTCAACGACGCTGCGATAATCGACGCTGTATAATCGCTACCTCCTCTGCCAAGATTTGTTATATCGCCATTTTCTTTATCAGAAGATATAAAGCCAGGCACAACTGCCACTTTTCCGGAAAAACGGTCAAACACACTGCGAACAAGACTCTCCGTAGCCGGAAAATCCACCACATGCTTATTGAATTGCCTTACTGTCTTTATGAAATTCCGCGAATCAAAATATTGTGCAGAATCAATAATTCTGCTTATAATCGCCGACGAGAGTCGCTCGCCATAACTGACAATTATATCCAATGAACGGGAAGACAAATCCTTTATCAATGCCACTCCTCGATAAATGTTGCCAAGTTCTTCCAGCAAAGGATCCACAACCGAGTGCACATCCAAAAGCTTGTCTTTTGGCACCATCCCATTTATCACATCATTGTGACGCTCTATTATTTTTGCATAATTTTGCAGATATGATGTATCCCCCTTGGAGGCCATTCGTGCAGTCGCAATAAGCATATCTGTTATACCGCCCAATGCCGACACTACGACAATCACCGGTTCTTCCTCACTCTCGACAATTCTTTTCACGTGGGTCAGGCTTTTCACCGTGCCCACAGATGTTCCTCCAAACTTTAATACTTTCATATAATCGTTTTTGTAGATTTATAAAATCGGGCATAAAGGTACACATTTCATATGACTAATTCAACCCAAACTGCATTTTTATTATCATTTCGACAGATATTAAGGCTTTTTGCTTTCATTTACCCTCCATATCGCACCATCAGAGTTGATTTTGCAACATCGCACACAAAATGCGACATTAAAACAATTCCATAACACAACATTGGAAGAAATGCCTTAATTTTGCACTGTCTTAGCACAATGTTATGAGATTTGAATTATTTTTTGCCAAACGATTACAATTAAACAAACAGACAAACAACGGACGATCCGCTGTTTCGACCCTCAATGTCGCCATAACCGGAATGATTCTGGCTATAGTCATAATGGTTGTTGCGGTATCGGTTGTGACTGGATTTAAATCAACTATAATAAACAAGATAACCAACCTTGACAGCCATATAAAAATCTTCAACAAGCACCTTGACAGTTCCGACAATATGATCAGAAGCTACATTGACTTCAACAGCGAGCTGTCTACCCTGCTGTCTTCAAAAGCCGACCCGAGAATCAAGGCTGTCTACCTGATCAGCGAGATTCCATGCGTGTTGAAATCGCCCGACGGATTTTCAGGATTGCGATTTAAAGGCGTTTCCGACAACTATGACCTGTCATATCTTCGCAGCACATTGACAGCTGGGAAAGCCGACATTTCCGGAAACAACGTGCTTGTATCAAAGGCCACCGCCGATAAACTGCAGCTCCACATCGGCGACCGCCTATACATCTATTTTATGAACAACCAACAAGTCAGGATGCGCAGATGCAATATTTGCGGAATTTTCAATACAGACTTCGACACTTTCGACGAGCATATTCTTATCGGGAATTTAAAAACTCTGCAGTCTGTAAACCAATGGGACGCCAGCACTGGATCATATATAGGCGTGGATTGCAAATCAGGCAACGACATTGACGACGTAAGAGCCGGCATCATCAACCGCCTGACAAAACGCATAACATCTGGGCAGACATCCTTGTCGGGCGAATTCCAACTATCAACCATACGCGAAAGCAATCCCACCCATTTCGCATGGCTCGACTTGCTGAACACCAACATAGCCGTAGTGCTTGGGCTGATGGCTTTTGTTGCGTGCTTTTCAATCATCGCATGCCTGATTATCATCGTGCTCAACAGAATAAACACCATTGGCGTACTCAAAGCGCTTGGCGCAACCGACAAAAGCATCCGGTTAATATTCATCGCCATCATGATGAAGATTTTGTTCAGCGCAATCATCATCGGCAATGCCATTGCATTCGCACTGCTTCTCATTCAGGACAAATTACATATAATAAAACTTGACTCAGAATCATATTTCATGAACTATGTTCCCGTTGAATTCAGCTGGTGGCTACTTATTCTGAACATAGGTATCATTTTGCTGTCTGCAATCGTACTGCTATTACCCTCATACATCATCACATCAATAAAGCCGTCAAAGTCAATCCGTTTTGAATAACACAATATATTTGACGGCAACAACACTTACATTTTAGCGAAACAATTCGCAACATTCATAAAAATGATGTACTTTTGTGGAAAAGAAAAAGAAATATGATATTATCCATGACTGGCTATGGTAAATCGACCATCGAATGCAAAGGCAAAAGATTTACCGCTGAAATTAAATCTCTTAACAGCAAACAGATGGACTTGTCCATCAGAATCCCTCAGCAATTCCGCGAATTTGAGTTGCCGATTCGCAGCATCATCTCACAACGTCTTGAAAGAGGAAAAGTTGATGTCGTAATTTCAGTAGAGACCATCTCTGCCGACTCAACAACTACCATAAATCAGTCTGCAGCTGCAGCCTACAAACTTCAAATTGAAGAATTGGCAAAAAATCTCCAGATACCGCTTCCTCAAGATTGGCTAAGCGTTTTAATCAAACTGCCAGACGTTTTGAAAACTGATGTGTCGGAAATCGACGATGCCGAAAAAGACACATTGTTCTCTGTTGTGAACAATGCAATAGAAGGGCTTGTGGAGTTCCGCACACAAGAAGGCAACCGCCTTGCCACATTCTTTGAAGACAAAATACACTGCATTCAGGAATTGCTCAACGAAGTGCCTCAATACGAGAACGAACGTGTGACAAAAATCAAAAGCCGCATTCAGGAATCGCTTGAGAAACTCGGAGATGTTGACTACGACAAAAACCGATTTGAGCAGGAAATGATATTCTATATCGAGAAACTTGACATCACAGAAGAAAAACTTCGCTTGCAGAACCATCTCGACTACTTTATCTCGACTCTCAACGGGAACCATGGACAAGGGAAAAAATTGGGATTCATCAGCCAGGAGATGGGCCGTGAAATCAACACTATGGGTTCAAAGGCAAATCAAGCCGAACTGCAAAAGGTTGTGGTCAGAATGAAAGACCAACTCGAACAGATTAAAGAACAGGTGCTGAATGTCATGTAATTATGAAGCAAGGTAAAATCATAATCGTTTCCGCGCCTTCGGGCACTGGCAAGTCGACCATAATTGGAAAGCTTATGGAGGATGCAGATTTGCGCCTGCAATTCTCCGTTTCCGCCACAAACCGCGCTCCACGCAAAGGCGAGACTGACGGTGTAAATTATCACTTCTTGACAACCGAGGATTTCCAGCGTTTCATCTCAGAGAATGCCTTTGTTGAATACGAAGAGGTGTATCCCGGACGATTTTATGGAACTCTCAAATCCGAGGTTTCAAAGATTCTCGAATCGGGGCACAATCTCATTCTCGACATTGATGTAAAAGGAGGATTGAATGTAAAGAAGCAGTATCCCGAAGCGTTGTCTTTGTTTTTTATACCACCATCAATCGAGGCCTTGAGAGAGAGACTTGTCGGTCGTGCCACAGACGACATCGACACAATCAACCAACGTGTCGACAAAGCTGCCTTTGAATTGACATTTGCACCACAATATGATGTCAACATTGTAAACGACGACCTTGACAAAGCCGTTGCAAAGACGCGCGAAGTAATTGAATCATTCATTTCCAAATAATGAAAATCGGTGTTTTCGGTGGTTCTTTCAATCCCATCCACATAGGTCACTGCATTGTAGCCAGCCATATTCTGCAATCATCAGAGCTTGACGAGGTTTGGCTCAACGTATCGCCACAAAGCCCTCTGAAAGAAGAAACAAGCGATGCGATGTCGCAACATAGGCTGAACATGGCGAGACTTGCGATTGACGGATGCGACGGTCTCAAGGTGTGCGACGTGGAGTTTCGCATGCCTGTCCCATCATACACCATATCAACCTTACGCGAATTAAAACGCATATATCCAGACCACGATTTCAAGCTGATTATCGGCAGCGACAATTGGCTTATCTTCGACAGATGGAGAGCCTTCGATGAAATTATCGCCGATTTTGGAGTTGTCATTTACCCCCGGCCTGGATTTCCTCTTCCTCCTGACAAAACACTGCCCGACAACGTGGAGATAGTCAAAGCGCCTGAAATAGAATTATCGTCGACTCATATACGCCACTGTGCAAAAAAAGGTCTTGATTTACATTTTCTATTGCCAGACAAAGTGAGAGAATATATTATGTTCAACAACCTTTATAAAAACTGAGCACCAATATGACTGAAATATCAAACAACAGCATTCTGTTCATCGGACTTGCAAACGAGTATTGCCAGACGTTGGAAAGTTGCGCAAATTATGAAAAAAACGAATTTGTCGACAAGCTACTCAAACTCCTGCCACGAATATATATAGCCATTTCCGACTTTAACGAGACGGAGATTGACGACTCTGTCATAATCGATTCATATCTTGATGAAATCTATTATGACAGCGTGCGCCGCAAATTGGAGACTTTGATTGGCGAAGACGACACTATTCTTGAAGTCTTTGAGTCGGACATGAAATTTTCCGACACGCCTATTGCCGTCAGCATATCGGAATATCTTGCCGACATTTTCCAATATCTATACGACTTCCTCCACGCAGCGAAAGACGCGACCAGCGACCAAATCAACGAATGCATGAGCTTCTGTAAGGATAATTTCAAGGTCGTTTGGGGCCAAACGCTCTGTAACGTGTTGAGAGCATTGCACCACATTAAATACGAATATAACTAATATCATTATGGAACGGACAAATGCCTATTCGTTGTTGGATTTTCTCGACAACAGCCCATGCAACTTCTTTGCCACTGCAACAATCCAACGCTATCTTGACGACAACGGATTCCAAGAGCTAAAGCAATCCGAACGATGGAATTTGGAAAAAGGCGGAAAATATTACGTAAAAAAGAACGACACCGCCATTTTTGGATTTGTTATAGGAGAAACGCCTCTTGACCAAAGCGGATTCAATATGATTTCCGCCCATAGCGACTCCCCTTGTTTCAGAATCAAGCCAAATCCAGAAATGCTTGCCGACGGTGTGCTTAAACTCAACACGGAGGTTTACGGCGGCCCTATACTTTACACTTGGTTCGACCGTCCATTGTCGCTTGCCGGAAGGGTCATTGTACGCAATCCACAAAATCCAGCACGGCCAATCACAAAATTGATTGATTTCGCCAGTCCTGTTTTGATTATTCCGCATCTCGCAATCCACTTCAACCGAAATGTCAATGCCGGAAATCCTCTTTCAAAACAGAAAGATATGCTCCCTATCGCTGCAATTGTCAGCGACTCAATGTCGAAAAACAATTTCTTAATAGACCAAATCAAAGAGAGGCTTGAGATTGCCGACTCCAAAGACATTCTGGATTTCGACCTTATGCTCTATAATTGCCAGAAATCGCAGCTTGTCGGCTTCAACAAGGAATTCATCTGCTCCGGCAGAATCGACGACCTCAGCATGGCTCACGCAGCATTGTCGGCACTCCTGAACAGCGACAACCCCGCAACGACAAAAGTCATGGCAATATTCGACAACGAAGAAACGGGCAGCGGAACAAAACAAGGGGCGGCATCGCCTGTGCTTGCATCAATACTGCATCGTGTCTCAACATGCATGGGGCTCGACGACGAGGGCTTCTACCAAGCTTTGTCCAGAAGTTTTCTTGTTTCTGCCGACAATGCCCACGCAGCACATCCTAACTATCCGGAAAAATATGACCCCACCAACCACCCTAAGATGGGAAGTGGTCCGGTCATAAAGATAAACGCCAACTGCAAATATATGACAGATGCTCATTCTTCCGCCATCTTCAAGGAAGTCTGCCATGCAGCCAACGTACCTTGCCAGTATTTCGTAAATCATTCGGATGTGGCGGGAGGATCGACTTTGGGCAACATTCTCACGTCGCAAATCGACATTGACGGTGTCGACGTCGGCAACCCTATCTGGGCAATGCACTCAGCCATGGAAACAGGCTCCATCGCTGATCATGAATACGCAATTCAAGCATTCATCGAATTTTTCAACACAGAATTATAACCAAAACAAAAAATGGCAAATTCGGGAAGCGAATTTGCCATTTTTGTTTATCCTTGATTCTTTCTAATTCAGTTTAGCCTCAATCTGTCCTACAAACTGACGGAAGTCTTTCTCCACAGAAACGCGCTCCTCGATAGCCTTGCATGCATAAAGCACAGTAGCATGGTTGCGGTTCAGCTTCAAACCGATATTGGTAGACGACATCTTTGCGTGTTTCTTGGCAAGCATCATCACCAACTGGCGCGCATCGGCTACCTCACGCTTTCTCGATTTGCCATAGAGCAAATCCTTGTCAATGCTGAACTGCGAGCATACAGCGTCGACAATCACATCAAATGTCACCTGACGGCGGCTCATCTTGACTGAGTTGGACAACACATTTCTTGCCAAATCGACAGTCAGAGGTAGATTAAGAGCCGTAGAATGCGCCATCAACGACACGAATACGCCTTCTATCTCACGCACATTGTCCTTCACGTTCTCTGCCACATAGTCCACAATGTCTTCCGGAATTTCAACACCGGCCTGAAGAGCTTTTTTCAAGAACACATTACGGCGCAATTCATAGTCCGGGCTCGACAATTCCACCGTCATGCCCCATTTGAACCTCGACAACAAACGAGGCTCCATTCCATCCAATTCAGACGGAGGACAATCGCACGACAATATCAAATGTCTTTGTTTGTTGTGCAAATGATTGAAGATATGGAAGAATGTGTTTTGTGTAGCCGTTTTGCCTGCAAATTCCTGGACATCGTCCATAATAAGCATATCAATGCTTTGATAGAAATTTATAAAGTCATTGACCTTATTGTTTCTTACCGCTGTCGTATATTGCGACTCAAACGTACGGGCGCTGAGATAAAGCACACGCAAATCAGGATTCTCCTCCTTCATGCCTATACCTATCGCCTGAATCAAATGTGTCTTTCCAACACCTGTTGGACCGAATATAAACATCGGGTTGAACGTTTGTTTTTCAGGATGTCGAACAATCGCATTAGCTATGGTAAATGCCAATTTATTGCTTTTGCTCTCGCAATAATTCTCAAATGTATATATCGGATTCAGCTGTGAATCGAGCGCCACGCTCGAAAAACGGTCCTGCTGCACAAATGGATTCATTTCCTGCACTGCAGGACTCTTGTGCGGCACCTGTGTTACCACATGCGATTCCGGCACATCTTTTACAATGTCATAAGAATAGTTCAACTTTATTCCCTTGCCATACACGCGGAACAAAGTTGCACGCAACAAATCAAGATAGCGACTTTCAAGCACCTCTGCGTAGAAGTTTGTCGGGACACGCAATGTCAAGACATTGTTTATAAAACTTTCTTCTACAATAGGGGCGAACCAGGTTTCATAAGGAACCGGGTCCGGCCCGAGATTATCCTTAATAATCTCTTGGCACTTTTTCCATCTTTCGCTATTGTTTGCTGTCATTATCTCACTGTATTTCCAAATGCAAATTTTGTAATATATTTCGGATTAAACAAATGTAAAATAATTTGTTTTTTTCACAACACATCCAACACCAACAATATCAAGCAGTTACAAAACTTTCCAAGCACACCCGCGCATTTAGTCGCAACCTGTTGACTGTCTGGTGTTTACATTTTTCAGTACAAGACACCGTAATTGGAGCAACAGATGCAACATACTTCCTAATTATTAGGATTTTAATCCACCTGAAAAACAAATAAGTTCCGACGGCTTATTTGGAATCATTCCGAATAAGCCGTTCAAAGATTTATCTAAAACAATTTGAAATTTACGTACTTTTTCGGATGAGCCTTCAGGTCGATGAGTAAAGAGTCCAGACTGTTCACCGTAGAATCGATGTGGTCATACAGCCCCCTGTCGTTAAGCAACAAGCCCAAAGAGGAGTCTGTTCCGTTCAGTTTTCCCGTAAATGTTTTCAGATTGGCCGTTGTCGATTTCACGTTATCCATAGTCTCAGACAAAGGCAACTCCTTAAGTTCTGCACTCAACTGCTTCAAGTCAGCTGATATTGCAGTCAAATCCTTAGTCAGCCCATTCACGTTGCTGACAATCGGGTCAATTCTCTGCGATGTTGCCGCCAAACGTGCCGTAAGCAACTCTATGTTGGCCGATATCGCATCCAGACGCGTAACTGTTTTCTGTAATGCTGGATTAGCAGCCAAAGAATCCACGTGTGCCAAGATGCTGTTTAGTTTTGGCAGCATTTCAACCACCTGAGGCAACACCTCAGTTGAGATATCTGCCATCATGTCTTTCTGGCTCTCTCCTTCCATCTCCGAGCCGGCTTCCACATAAGAGTTGCCCGGAGCCATCTCTATCGCCAACGCACCTGTTCCAAGCAAGCTTACAGCCTTTGTGAATTTAGTGCCTTTTGTCAATTTGACAGAAGAGTCCAGATTTACTTCCACCAACACATTTCCAGGATGCTCATAGTCATATTCCATACCTGTCACCTGCCCCACTTTCATTCCGTTAAGCGTAACAGGAGCCGCCTCCGCCAAGCCGGAGACATCCTTGAATGCCACATAATATAAATTTGACGATTTGAACACATTGATGCCTTTCAAGAAGTCAATTCCGATAAATAGTATTGACAAACTAATCACCAAAATCAAACCGATCAATATCTCTCTTGTAAATATTTTTTTCATAATTAACTATTTTATTCTTTGTCCATTCTTAAACTCGACGATAAAAGCATCTTCAAACAGTTCTTGCACTTCAGCAAGCGACTGCAATGCCTGTCGCTTGTCGAAAGTAGAAGCCGTTGTGTACTTAAAGACGCCTCCATCCTCATAATATTCTACATTTTTCAATCCCTTGAATTGTCGAGAAGTCAACGGCAATCTTTTACCACTCGACAAGAATTGTATTCTATATTCCACTTTATTACGATTGCTTTCAGCAACCGTTGTCCTCCGCTTCTCAGGTGTTCTGTTTTCCTCCACCTTGTCACGGTTTCTACCATTTTTATAATAGTCATAACCTTCTTTATATTGGCAAAAAGCATTGAACAATGATTTAGCCAATTTCTCCTGGCCATCGTCCGACGACAGGAATTTCTCCCTTTTAGGATTGCATATGAAATCAAGTTCGACAAGCACTGCCGGCATTCCCGTCTTGGCAAGCACCCAGAAGCCCGCCTGACGCACGCCCTTGTCCACTTGTCCGCACTTTTTGAACTCCCCCTGCACGTATGACGCGAAATTGATACTTTGCTCCATGTGCTTGCTCTGATTTAATTCAAAAATGATATATGATTCGGCAGAGTTCGGGTCGAATCCTTGATATTTTGCAGAATAATCATCCTCAAGTTCAATCACCGAATTCTCGCGCTTAGCTACCTCAAGGTTTTCATTAGACCGATGCAGTCCCAATGTATATGTTTCCGACCCAGTGACCGTATAGCGGCTTGGCGATTTTTTGTCAACTGAGTTAGTATGTATCGACACGAACAAATCACCTTTTGCTTTGTTTGCTATATTTGCCCTGTCCTGCAATGAAACGAAAAAATCCGCATCCCTTGTATAAACGACTTTTACATTCTTGCAATGTTTCTTCACCAGTTCGCCAAACTTCAATGCCACGCCAAGATTCACATCTTTTTCCATTGCGTAGTCGCCCACCGCCCCGACATCTTTTCCTCCATGTCCGGCATCGATGACCAACACAAAATCTTTCGCCACTGCATTAACACAAAATGCAGCGACGAATACCGCCAAAAGTAACGTTCTCAAGAATCTCGACTTCATATTTTCAATTTCTCTACAAAAGTACGATTTTTTGTCGAATTATAGAATTACGCATTTAGATTAAAATAATATCCATTCAAATTTCCATATCTGACTTTTTAAATATATTTTTATGCCCATATATGTCCATGATTGTTTCCGCTTCGTCTGGCTCTCGCCACAAGACTCAGCTGGCAACATGCCGGATTATACTGCAATCCAACACATTGCAACGGCAGAATTACCGTTGGCGACAGTTGCGATGCGCAGAATACGTCTCAACCTGACGAAGTCAGAATCCTCAATGCCGGATTATTTCTTCGTCAGTTGAGCAGCGCCGCATTTTCCCAAAAGGGAAACTTTTGTGAACTTAAGAGACATAAAATATTTACTGACATTTAAACATTTCATAGAAACTCAACAGCAATGGCTACTAAAATATTCGGGTTAATCGGCTACCCTCTCGGGCATTCTTTCTCTCGGAAATTCTTTAATAACAAATTCCGCAACGAGGACATAGATGCCGAATACCGCAATTTTGAGATTGACGACATTTCACTTGCCGGAAACATTTTCCTCCAATCCGAAATATGCGGTCTGAACGTGACTATCCCATACAAACAACAGATAATCCCTCTTCTAAACGAAGTGGACAAAGACGCGCAAGCAATAGGCTCTGTCAATGTCATCAAATTCGTGCGTAAGGGCGAGCTTGTAAAAACAATTGGCTTCAACACTGACATCATCGGATTTCACGACTCTATTGCTCCACACATCCGGTCCCACCACAAATCTGCCTTGATTCTCGGCACAGGCGGAGCCAGCAAAGCCGTGGCTCATTGCCTACGCTCACTCGGAATATCAATCGATTTTGCCTCGCGCACATCAGGAAACGGGAAAATGGCTTATACAGACCTGACGGAGCAGATTGTTTCCTCTCATCAGATTATTGTCAACACGACACCTCTCGGAATGTTTCCCAACGTAGACGCCTGCCCCGACATCCCCTATCAAGGAATCTCATCAAGCCACATCTGCTTTGACCTGACATACAACCCTGCAGAAACATTGTTTCTCCGCAAATCGAAGCAATACGGCGCCGACACAATAAACGGTATGGAAATGCTTATCGGCCAAGCCCTCGCTGCCTGGAGAATCTGGAATGACTAAGCGGTCCTTCTCTTTTGCTGCCAATCCTTTTCTAAAGATAACCATTCCTTTTGCGGTTGGCATACTCCTGTTCGACATAGGAGACAGATGCTTTATGCCGTCTTTTCTTGCCTTGGGCACAGCAATATGCCTCATTGCAAGAATGTTGCTCACCAAGACATACAGATTCGGCATCTGGCACATCTTCTCAAACATGTCGCTTCTTCTTATGTTTGCCTCGTTCGGATGGCTATGCTCCTATCTCAACACACCAAACAACATTGATGAGCGATTCATCGGAAAAGAAATAGCGTTTTCCGGAACAGTTGATGAAATCCGGCAACGTGACTTTTCCTCCGACCTGACTGTCGCTGCTCAAATCGGACAGAAGGAAACGAAACTGCGACTTATTACCATACACAACGACTACTCCATCCATGTCGGTGATGTGATTGCCTGCCGCGGAACCATCGAGCCTATAACGAGCACAAACAACCCATATTCTTTCGACTATGCCTTATACATGAAGCGACAGGGCATTTTATACGAATGCCCGCTGAAAGAAGGGGAATATTCAATCACCGGGCATAAAAACAGCCTACGCGCATGGACCGACCGCACAAAGCAAAAAATAATACATCTCATCCGACTTTCCGGCATTAGCAATGGCGCAGCAAGCCTTTCTATAGCATTCTGCACCGGCGACCGCCGCTATATGTCGGATTCTGACAAGCAAGCATTTTCTCAAGCTGGGCTTGCGCACATTCTTGCGGTCAGCGGGCTTCACATCGGTGTAATCACAATCATCCTGTCCGCCCTTTTGTTTCCCATCAGAGGCCCGCGGATGAACAAATTCAAATTTTTCACCATCCTCGCCTGCATTTGGTTTTATGTTGCATTTACCGGGCTGTCCAGCTCAGCCATAAGAGCCGCCATCATGGTTTCATTTGTTTATGCGTCAAAAATATTTTTACGCAAGCATTCATCCATCAACGCTCTTGCCGCCTCCGCTTTCTTCATCTTGATATTTTCCCCCAATGCAATTTATGACATCGGATTCCAATTGAGCTTTCTCTCCGTGACAGGCATCCTTCTCTGGGCAAACAACCTGCTGCCGCGTTCATCAAACCCTATTCTAAACTATGCGTCATCATCCCTGTCTGTCACATTGGCTGCACAATTGGCAACCGCACCACTTATCATTTACTATTTCAATTCATTCCCTACAAGCTTTTTCATCACAAACTTTGTCATAGTTCCTTTGCTGCCATTGATACTGCTTCTGAATGTATCCGCGATAGCAATAGCCGCATTGGGATACCAACTTGGCGCATTGATTGGTCTTATCGACTTGCTTTACGAGTATATGATTCAAACATCCCACTTCTGTATCAACTACCTGCCGGCGGTCAACAACATTTGGATTGACGGGCTCTCCGCCACTTTGCTATCCGCATCGGCCATAATCGCCGGACTGATGCTTGAATTCTCAGCCACACGCATTCTGAAATACGCTTGTGTTGCCTTGCTTTGCGCTGTCGTTGCATCCGTCACGGCAAACAATCTTGCAACGCCGAAATCCGGACATTTCATCGCTTCGGAATACAGTTCAACCGACATCGTGGCTTTTCAAAACGACAAATTATACATTCTGAATTCTCTGAATGACACCATTCTTGCAAAAGATTTTATTGCCAATGCAGATAAATTTTTAGCGAGGCATCGTTTTGACTCCATCGTATACGACCGTGACAGTCTAAACTCCGATGGCATCCGTTTTTCATATCCATTCGCATGGATCAATGGTAAAAGCTACGTTTTTGTTGTCGGAAATTATCGCAAGCTTCACAATAAAAACGACAAACCGACAAAGGTTGACTATGCTGTTCTCACCCGTAGGTACTACAACCAACTTTCAGACCTGCCTGACTACTTTGACGCCGACACCGTAATTATTCCAAGAGAGATTTACAAAGAGCGGTGGGACACACTGATTGATTATGCGCGAAAAAACAAAATTCCATTCCGTGCGGATTAATCCACGCGTCCGGAACACACATATGTTCTAATATAATACTTCTCTTCCAGACTGCTGACAATAACCCCCTTGCTTGAAGAGGCATGGATAAATTTATCATCTTTAAGGTAGATGCCCACATGGTTGATTTTTCGCGACGAACCCGTCTTGAAAAAAACAAGATCTCCGGTTCTCAATTGGCTACGTCTGATTTTACTGCAATTCTTGTCGCGTATCGCCGCTGAATTACGTTCCAACGATTTGCCATAGACTGCCTTATACACCTGCGACACAAAGCCCGAGCAATCGCAACCTTTTTTAGTGTTGCCCCCATAGCGATAAGGCACACCAAGCCATTTTTCGGCAACGGTAAAGAGTTCTAAATTTTCTTTGTCGTGCTTTCCTATGTTGATGCCAAGACGCCTCGACAAATAGCCATACGAATCTACCGCAACAACCTCCGAATTGGGAGAACCGGGAGTATCTGTGGTTGTCACTTTCTTAGATGTATGGCATCCCGTCAGCAGGGCCGCCATTACAGACATGGCAAACGCCAATATAGCCAATCGTTTCATTCCGACAAAAGTAAAGGAAGACGATAAACCCGAAGAGCCCAACCATCCTCCTGTCTATTTTATTCTTATTACTTTTCCTCTTTGGGCTCCTCTTCCTTGTTTTCCGGCTTGTAAAATTCCGTATAGCCGGCATCAATCAGCGAGTTATACCAAGATATAACTTTCTTGATGTCTGTATTATACACACGTTCGCGGTCATAATTTGGAAGAATTTCCGCAAAGAATTTCTCCAAAGAAGCGTCAGTTTTATAATCTGCCACTTTCAATTTCTTGCCCTCTTTATCGTAAATAGTCTGGAACACCTGCGACAAAGGAACTTCTTCCTCGTCGGTATAAATAGCGATATCTCCCAACGACACGATTTTATCGTGAGAATATGCAGGTGTACGTTTCTTTGTTGTCAAAGACTCTACAATAAGCATATTTTTTCCTTGCGAAACCAGCTTGAACAAGCCTGGCTTGCCGGATATGCATAGAATGTTTTTAATCATAATCTACTTCGTATTTTGTTTATTAAACATTGTTTTCAATAAGTTTTGCACCTGTACAATGACAGAGTTATTTCCATAATTTTCAACCACCGATGTAGGCACAGAAAATTTGGGGTTGTCATTTTGGCTATCGATTCTCTTTCTCACATCCTCCTCAGGCATATTGTTGCGGACCATGACCCTCGCCACGCGGATATCTTTTGGAGCATCAACCACCCACACTTCATCAACAAGCGTTTCCATCCCACTTTCCCTCAGGATGGCAGTCTCGACAAAAACCAAATCCTTCTGCTCGGCAACCGACCATTTCTTTATGTCGGCAATTACCGCCGGATGGACAATGGCATTCAGTTTCCGCAAATTTTCCGAATTGCCAAACACCAAGCTCGCCAATTTCTGCCGATGTATGACCCCATCCACAACCACGTCCTCACCGAATGCATTCTGAAGTTGCCGTTGGATTTCTGCATCATTGTCCATTATCCGCTTCGCTTGGCTGTCACAGTCATAAACCGGATAGCCTTCCACGCGCAAAAGTCTTGACACTACACTTTTGCCACTTCCGATACCGCCAGTTATAGCAACCGTCTTCATTATCATTCAATTATATATTCCACACTGTCCACAGGCAACGAGACGCCTTGAAACACATTCGATTTGGCTGTGTGCAACGGAATTTTATTCTTGCCATTTTGCACGTCTCTATAGTCAACAAACACCACTGGCGATTGTGACGTATTCTTATTATACACGCTCAACGGCACAAGATATGATATCTTAACTGTTGCCGGAAACGCCACCAAATGCTCTCCTTCAGGACAATTGGCAACCGTTATTGCCACTTCCTGCTCCTTGCTCACCAATGGTTCAACCGGGATTGTTACCACGACAGAATCAGGCTCTATTCGCACATTTTCTTTCTTCAGCAACGCCACCTTAACGGTTTCTGACTCTTTCAGATTGTGGCGCACAATATGCTTTGTCAACACTGCTTCTATTGAGCTCAGATTGTCGACATCAGAAAACACAGTAACATACCCTGGTGTCACTTTCACATTCCCGTTCACCACATATTGCAAGTCGGAGGTGAAGTCGCCATCAACCACAACCGGCACTTTTTTTCCTGGATTGGTCGTGTATCTTAATTCCAATTGCTCTGGAGAGAACGCATCGATACTGGCATCCTTGCCAAACGCCTCGCGCAGTAAATCCTCAATATTTTGCTTAGCCAAGACCACCCGGCCTTTGCCATCTGCAAAACGGCCGAAATTGATCGACACCTCCGGGATGGCTCCCACCATGTACCTGACAAAAGCATAGCCGTTGTTTCTTACCGATACATCGATATATTCAGGAGCATCCGTTATCAATGTAGTGCCTTCCGGTATCCCGTCTATTGTCAGTTTAACCTTGTAGTGCGTCTGCATTGAATTTCCAAGCGTCAGCACCGACCAGAAAATTGCGGATATGGTAACAAACAAAACATACAGCAACACGTCCCTTCCCCTCGCCGAGGAAAAGAACATTTTCACGTTTTTGTACCACTCCATTGCCATATATAGAAAAAGCCATTCGCCAAACCAATTTGTCCAGTGAATGGCTTAAATCTTAAACGGTTATTTTCTTATTTAGCTTGTTGAGCTGCGTCGATTGACGGATATACCGAACCTTTGTCAATGCTGATTTTCACATTGTCGGCAATCTCAAGGACAAAATGAGTTTCCTTTATTTCTTTGATTGTTCCGTAAATACCACCAGCAGTAATAACTTTATCACCTTTCTGTATGCCTTCACGAAATTTCTTGATTTCTTTCTGTTTCTTGTTTTGCGGACGAATCATAAAGAAATAGAATACGGCAATCAACAACACAATCATACCGATTTGCATAAATCTGCCGCCTTGCGCGTCTGTGTTAAGAAGAATTGAATTCAATAACATATCCATAAATTTTTGTTTTTAATATCTACTTAGTCTCTCTATTCAAGAGTTTATATGCAAAGATAAAAATATTCAACGAATAGTCTATCTGTTCTGCCTAATTTTTTGCCAAAAGGCCATCTTTCTTCAAATGCACAATGATTGCATTCAATATTCCGTTAACAAACTGACCACTCTTTTGTGTGCTGTAATATTTCGCTATCTCGATATATTCATTAAGCGTGACCTTAGTCGGTACCGACGGCACATTTTCAACCTCCGCCAAAGCGACGAGAAGCACGACAACGTCCATAAACGCCAACCGGTCAATGTCCCACGACTCCTTGTTGACAAAATTTTCAATAAGAGCCATGTATTTATCCTGATTTTGGACGGCACCCATAAACAATTTTTCTCCGAGGGCACGGTCTTCAGAATCCTTGAACTGAGGCAGGAGTTCCACAAAATCATCCTCTGCAAACCGCTTGATTGTTTTCAGCACAAAAGTGCCGATTGTTTCCAAATCATCATTCCAATAAATGGATTTTGCCTCAAGCACATCCGAAAGATTCTCATCAACAAGAACAATCTTGCGCATCACCTCTCTCCAAAATTCGCAATCCGCAGCCAACGACCGGTTTTCATCGGCCATATAGTCGCTATATATCTCAGAATTGAGAATCTTATCCAGTGCAAGGCGCAAATAAATCTCCTCCGAATCCCATGAAAGAGGAAGTGCCTTCAGATACTCATTAAGCATCTCATTGTCGCGCAATTTGGCAATAAACAGATTGTCTATAAATTTAGTATTCGGATTCAAATCAGCCTCGTCTGGGAGATATTTGTTACGGGCATTGTCAAGCCGTTGCTCTTGAAGGTTTGTCAACGCAATCGGCAGTATAAGGAGATAGTGGTACAATTCATAAGATTTATCCATGCTCTGAGACAATGTTTTCAAAGCCTCACTCATTTTCATACCATCTTTTGTCAAAAGATATGAATAGACCATTTGAACCACCTTGATTCGTATAAGAACTCTATTTATCATATTTCCTTGTTATTTCTTTGCAAAGATACCTATTTTATCATTATCATCAAAGCGCATCAGCGAGCATGCGCTGTCTTATCACCTCATAAATCATTATTCCAGCGGCAACCGACACATTCAACGAATTGACTTTTCCACGCATCGGAATTGAAGCAAGACAGTCGCACAGACGCAAATTTTCCGGATTGATACCTGTTTCCTCCGCGCCCATTACTATCGCGACAGGCGATGTAAAGTCAAACGTGGTGTAGTTCTGACTTGACTTCTCAGTCGCACCAACTATTGTGAAGCCACTGTCTTTAAGCGTCTTTATCGTCCTGTTCAAATTAGCCACTCTCGCCACAGGCAAATGCAGCAATGCGCCCGCCGAGGTCTTTACCGCGTCGCCATTGACCGACACGCTGCCTCGTTCAGGTATCACAATTGCATCCACCCCAGCGCATTCAGCAGTACGTGATATCGCACCGAAATTGCGTACATCTGTCACCCCATCAAGAAGCAGAATCAAAGGATTCCGACCTGATTCAAACAACTCGGGAATAAGGTTGTCAAGATTGTGGTATGCTACCGGCGACAGGAATGCCAACACGCCTTGATGATTTTTACGCGTGATGCGGTTGATGCGCTCCACCGGCACCTTCTGCACTACAACATCCGGACGGTCTTTCAACGCCGCAAACAACTCATTCGACAAATCTCCCGACAAATCCTTCTTTACAAGAATTTTGTCTATGTCCTTTCCGGTTGCAAGAGCCTCTATGACTGCCCGCATTCCGAAGATATAATCCACTTTATAGTCCATTTTTATATTATTTTCTTATTAACGATTCCGCATTGGCAATCGCCGCCGCATCTATTGCCGCACCACTGAGCATACCTGCAATCTCCAGCACTTTCTCCTTATGGTCAAGCGACTTGATTGCCGTAACAGTCTCCTCTGCGACATCCTGTTTATATACCTTATAATGATGCGTTCCCAAGGCAGCCACCTGAGGCAGGTGTGTTATCGTAAGCACCTGTATTTTGTCTGCAATAGAACACATCATTTCTCCAATTCTATTTGCCACTTCTCCCGACACTCCTGTGTCGACTTCATCAAAAACGATGGTCGGCAATTTCATTTTCTCAGCAAGGATTGTCTTGACGCATAACATCAATCTGGAAATTTCGCCACCCGATGCCGTCGTTTCAATAGGCATCGGCTGTTGATTCTTATTGAATGCCACCCTAAACTGCACTTTGTCTTGCCCCGTTGCGCATGGCTGCGTTTGTTCAAACCCTATTTCTCCCCTGAAATTGTTCAGGCCAAGAAACGAGGTCTTCCGCTCAAGTTGCGACAAAAACAAAGCGGCGGCATCTTTTCTCGACTGCGTCAACGACAAAGCCAGTTCCGACACTTTTCGGCCGGCACTGTCCATCTGTTCACGCAACGACTGCAGTTCTTCCTCCGAGTTGTCAATCTCATCCAACGACTTTTTCAACGAAGCCTGTATTTCCAACAAGCCATCAACCGTTTCTGCATGAAATTTCTGCTGAAGGCCGTATATCAAACTCAACCTCGACTCAACCCGCTCCAAATCAGATTCATCCCCGCCGATGTTTTGGCAATCCCGTTCCACCGTTTCAGCAATATCCTGCAAGTCAATCTTTGCCGACTCCAATCGCTCCACCATTTCAGATGCGCCATCATAGACATGGCTTATCTGACTCATACTGCGGATTGCACCCTTTATGGCATCAACGGCCGAATTCTCATTTTCCGACAAGGAGTATGACACGAATGACAGACTCTCCTTTATTTGCGTCTGATTTTCAAGCACATTCTGCTCTTTTTCCAAAGCTTCCTGCTCATCAGACTTCAAATTGGCCGTTTCCAATTGATTCAATTGGAAACGGAAATATTCCTCATCAGATTTATTCTTTTCAATTCTGGACTTGGCGGCTTCAAATGCCTTCTTTCCATTTTGAAAAACCTGGAATGCTTCTCTATAATTCTTCAGCAACTCCCCGTTGCCGGAAAGATCGTCAAGCATCGCCAATTGATATGCAGGCTTGAGCAACAACGCATTGCTGTGCTGCGAATGGATATCAACAAGCCTGAGCGTCAACTCAGACAATGTTGCCAATTGAACAGGCATATCGTTGATGAACGCCCGGCTTCTGCCCGATGGCAGAAGTTCCCTTCGCACAATCGTTTCTTCGGGGAAATAGTCCAATCCATAGCTTTCGAAAAGCGCTCTCAAATCATAGTCGCCAATGTCGAAAACCGCCTCTACGACCATTTTCTCATTGCGGTCTTTCACCGACTTGCTGTCAGCGCGGCTTCCGAGAAGCAACGACAAAGCCCCTATAATTATTGATTTGCCCGCTCCGGTTTCACCTGTTATAATCGACAGCCCGTCATCAAAAGCGACGTCAATATGGTTTATCAGAGCAAAATTGTCAATTGTCAACCGTTTCAGCATGTCCCTTTGGCTAATTTTTTGTTTCTTCTTTTATTTTGTCCAAACGCTCGCGTTCTGTTGGATACAACGGATAAAGCAACTCATAAACACTTTGTTTCTCTGTCTGATTCGATTTTGAATAAACATTCACCAATTCATCCAGCTTTGCATCCTTGAATATAGACAACGCCACTGACATCGGCGACACATCATGGATCTGCTTGAGAATACCCAACGATTTTGTAATTACCGACTTGCCTTTTTCCGGGCTCAGCACCATCTCGTCCAACCCCTTCCGGTGATAGTCGTACAGCAATGTCCGAATTGCTTTTGTTGAATTGTCTGTGAATGCGCTCAACACGGCACTTCGGTTTTTATTATCCTCAAATGCTTTCCAGCCTTTTTCGCCTGAGCTCTGCGCCATAGCCACTACATTGGCCGCCTTTTCATAGTAATAATCGCCACCATTAGGCGAAAAACTATCAAAATCAACAGCCAAAATAAGATAGGCATAGAAATTCAATATCGCTGTCAGGTTGCTCTCCATATTGTTGTCGGAAAACACCAACGGCTCATTCTCCTGATAGTCAAATTCAATGCTGTTGTCTTTAAAGTTTATCAATGTCGTCGTGTACGAGCTATTATAGACCGGACGTGTCGATTGCACCTGCAATGTCCCCGACATCTTTGTTCCATCTATAGACGACATAGCGAAAAACAGCTTACAGTCAATCTTCTCATTGACCATAAATTGGGCATTACCCCATTGGTTGTTGTTCATATATTCGGCAATGGCTGTCTGCAGGGTGGTAAAAACATTTTTGTCAGTGCCGCTGATTTTGTCTGTGTTTATCTCAACCGAACAGTTAAGTTCTTGAGCGCCCAACAAATGAGAACCCCCCAAGGACATAATCACAACCGCCAATATAACCTTAAGACTCTTCATTGATTGCTATTTCAATTTCAAAACAACATGATCCACAATATCCACCGCCACATCTTTTTTGGACTTTACAGGCAGACGGAGCATTTCTCCGGAAGAGTCGACTATCGTCACCTTGTTCGTGTCAACACCGAAGCCGCTGTCTTTGTCCTCCAAAGAATTCAAGACAATCATATCAAGATTTTTTCGGCGCAACTTTTCCAATGCGTTCTGTTCAGCATTGTCGGTTTCAAGAGCGAAGCCCACAAGCAGCTGCTTGTTTGTCTTGATTTTTCCAACAGCTGCGGCTATATCTGGATTCTTAACCAACTTTATTTCGGGCACACTGTCCTTCTCCCTCTTGATTTTACGGGAAGACATCGATTCCGGACGATAGTCCGCCACAGCTGCACACATCACAGCCACATCAACATCTGCCGTATGAGCCATCACGGCATCATACATTTCCAACGCCGATTCCACCGATATGACCTTAACATTGGCAGACGTTGGTTTGACCGACACCGGACCGCTGACAATCGTCACATCGGCTCCCCTGTCGGCGAATTCATCTGCCACTGCATACCCCATCTTGCCGGATGAATAATTGCCTATGAACCTCACCGGATCTATTTTCTCATACGTCGGACCTGCTGTCACCAACACCCGCTTTCCTTTCATCGGCTGACCTTTAGAGAAATATTCTTCGATGATTCGGAAGATGGCTTCCGGCTCTTCCATTCTGCCTTTTCCAATCAAGTGGCTGGCAAGTTCGCCTTCCTCAGGTTCTATGACAATATTGCCATACGAAACAAGTTTTGCCAAATTACCATATGTGGACGGATGCTTATACATATCCAAATCCATAGCCGGAGCTACAAACACAGGGCACTTTGACGACAAATACGTCGTGACAAGCATATTGTCGGCAATGCCATTTGCCATCTTGCCTATCGTAGATGCCGTTGCCGGCGCAATGACCATGGCATCAGCCCACAATCCGAGATTCACATGACTGTTCCAACTACCTGTGTTTGCCGTGAAAAACTCACTTATGACAGGCTTTCCACTCAAGGCAGATAATGTAACAGGCGTTATGAATTCTTTCCCCGAAGGCGTGATTACGACCTGCACCTCAGCGCCAGCCTTGACAAAGAGCCTAAGCAACGATACCGACTTATAGGCGGCAATACCGCCTGTTATGCCCAATATTATATGCTTTCCTTTCAGCATTATTTCATTCTTAGTTTAATATTCGTCAAGACACTCTTAGTGTTTTGCGCGAAATCGCCTTGAAGAATCCAGCCAAAATACCCGGGATCTTTCTTCAATACAGTTTCCACCGGCTGACCTTTATATTTGCCAAAATTGAACACCTCCACATCTTGATCGTTTAGAACAATCCGTCCCGCCAAATCTACGTTTCTGTTCTGTGATGAATATTTTGCAAGAAAATCCACATCATTCTCAAGCGTAGGATAACGGTCAAGCTGAGCCTTCAGCACCTCGTATGTTGCCCTTGTGTCAGCGTTTGCAGAGTGGGCTTCCTCCAAGTTTTTACCACAATAGAACTTATATGCGGCAACAAGTGTGCGCTGCTCCATTTTATGAAAAATAGTCTGTATGTCAACCATTTTTCTTTTTGACACATCAAACTGCACACCTGCTCTATAAAATTCCTCAGAAAGCAACGGCACATCGAATTTATTGCTGTTGAATCCTGCGATGTCCGAGCCCTCGAACACTCGATCCAAATCTTTTGCAATCGTTTTGAACGTAGGTTTGTCTTTGACATCCTCATCAGTTATGTGATGCACCGCCGTTGCTTGCGGCGGAATGGGCATCTCCGGATTCAGGCGTATCGTACGCTCTTCTTCCTTACCGTTTGGATAAATTTTTATATATGACAACTCCACGATTCTATCCTTGGTGACATTTACTCCTGTTGTCTCCAAATCAAAGAATATCAGAGGTTTCTTCAAATTCAATTCCATTTTACCGACTTTTACATATTAGGTACGACCATAGGCATCAGTAATGCCAACCAATCCTCTTTCTCCGCCTGTTCGATTGGGATAAACAAGCCTGGACGTCCCGGAGCCGACAGTCTCAGAATCAAGTTGTCACTGCTTATGTTGCTGACCACTTCGATTAGTTTATCCTTGTTGAATCCAACCGTAAGCACATCTCCTGAATAATCGCAGTCGAGACTTTCTTTAGCCGACAATGAATACTCCAAATCCTGTGACTTGATTGTTATTTTCGAATCAGAAATCTCCAGCTGAATCAAGCCGCCCTCTGTTGCAAACACAGCCACGCGACGGATAGCGTTTAGGAAGAGTGTCCTGTCAACAATCAACTCATATGGGTTTGACTGAGGTATCGCTGCATTGTAATTTGGATATTTCCCATTTATAAATTGACAATTGACAGTATATGTTTCTGTTTCAAACGACACGCTTTTTGAGTCGATCATCACTTTCACATCGCCCGCCTCTTTCGACAAGATTGAAGACAATATGCTTGCCGGCTTCGTAGGCAATATGAACGAGCCCTCAAATCCCGGTTGCACACGGCTGTTCACATAGCGCACCAGCTTATGGGTGTCAGAAGCCACAAATACTATATCTTCCGGTTTGATGTCCCAAAGCACACCCATCATTATCGGGCGCAATTGATCTGTGCCGGCGGCAAAGATTGTCTTTTCTATACTTTTCGTTATTTCCGAAGCTGGAATTATCATTTCCAATTTTGCTTCAGGCTCCTCTTCTTTTCTCGGATATTCGTTACCGTCGACTCCGACAAACTTATAATCACCGTTGTGATATTGCAAGTGAATCTCAAAATTATTGTCGTCGACCTCAAACACAAGACTTTGATCCGGCAACTCCTTCAGCAATTCAAGCATTCTCTTTACATTGACAGCTACCGATCCTTCTCCCTCGCATTCCAACAATTCCATTCTTGCCGTAATGGTATTTTCCTTGTCCGTGCCAGTCGCAATCAGCATATTGTCCTTTATCGTAAAAAGGAAGTTGTCCAATATGGCAATTGTGTTTTTTTGGCTAACCACTTTGCTCACTGCCGACAAATGCGACAGCAGAGACTTGCTTGCAATTGTAAATTTCATATCTTCGTGTTTTTAATTTCTTATCCAAAATGTCCAGCATCAATTCCAGACATATTTTCTCTTATACAAAAGTAATGCAAATCAAGCACAAAATAAAACTTGCGGCCAACAAATTTCGCTTGCAGAGCATCATTTTCCCGTCCCGTGCGCAACCAGCGACACGACATCGTCCGACAGACTCACCCGGCCTTTTTTATACAGCAATCCCAAGGCCTTTTTAAAATCCTTTTTACTGCATTGGAACAATGATTTTATCTCCTCCGGTGAAGATGAATCAGTCACATTCATCCTGCCTCCATTGTCTTTAAGATAACCCACAATCCTCCTTGACAACTGAAACACACGGTCGCCGCCGCGCCCTCTCAGCGTCACGTCTATCTTTCCGTCCTCTCTGACATGTTTTACATAAGCCGACAACCTGTCGCCGACTCTGATCGGGTCAAACACATCGTTGTTGTAGACCATACCCCAAAACAAATTGTCGACGACCACCTTGAATCCCAAATCAGTACGCTTCACGACAACGATTTCCACCTCGTCGCCTTCCTCGCATCGCGGAGCCTTGTTGCCGATATATTTGTTCAGCTTTGTGGAGCCCACTATTCTCTTGGTCTCATTGTCAAGATACACATACACGATATAGTCACGGCCCTCCTCAATGTCTACCGCCTGCTCTCTGAATGGGACAAGCAAATCTTTCAGAACGCCCCAATCCATAAAAGCGCCAACCGTCCCTACCGATTTAGCACGCAGAAGCCACACTTCGCCGGCCTCCAAAAACGGACGTTCGGTAGTTGCCACAAGGCGACCACCAGAATCGCGATATATGAAAACGCGCTGCATATCTCCTATTTTCAATTCCTCAGGAGCATATTTTTGAGGCATCAGGATTTCGCCATATTCTTCACCATCAAGATAAAAACCGAAGTCAACTTTTTTTACGACCTCAAGTTCATTGTAGTTTCCAATTTTTATCATATCTTTACACAAAATATCTGCTAATATCGGCATAATTTTTCAATTAGGAGCAATGAAACTATCATTTTTTCACAATATAAACACCAAGCTGTGTTACGCTGGCTGTATTTGTCTAATCGCCGCCTCTGCCTCATGCGGCACTGGCACAGCCAGCAAATCAAGCGACAACAGCATTCAGATAGGTATGGACTCCATCATGGTCTGCGATTCAATCACCGACCAATCCGGAATAAAGGTGACAGCCTCGTTTAGCGCCACGTTTCCCTCCTCTTTCAAGAACTCAAAGAAAGAGGCGGGCAAATTACTGTCAACAATAAATTCCGCAATATTCAACACTACCGATGCCAATATGCCTGACGTTGCGAAGAAAACGGCAGGCGACCGTCTAGCCTCCTACTCGTCCACAGCAGCAGATCCCATTGATGAATCACTCGAGGATGAAACCACGCCAATCTCAAATTTCGGCATCCGTTTGGCGGTCAGTCCCATTTATCACAATTTCGACTTTTTGTGCATGGTGAAGAACTCAACCACAAGCAAGGACTTCAAGCCGTCGTTGGCTTCTAAATCGTTCTACACATTCGACCTGCAATCAGGCAAACGTGTCATGCTCTCCGACATCTTCTCTGAAACAGACATTCTGAAGATAAACGGCCTTCTGCAAAAGCAACTGCTGACCGACACAAAATGCGGAAATTCAGACCAGCTGGCAGACTACGGATACTTCAACGCCGACAACCTATCAGCGACAGAAAACTTCTCACTGACAGACAACGGAATCTCATTCCACTACAACCCCTTGGAGATTGCGTGCTACGCCGTTGGCGAGGTATGTATATCCCTCCCCTACAAAGATTTGAAACAATATATCAATCCGCAATCTCCAATAAACAGGATAGCCAGATAAGAATACGTTATGGACATAATTTCAAAATACTTCCCCAACCTGTCGCCTCGACAGATAGAGCAATTCAAAATGCTTGGACCGTTATATGCCGAGTGGAATCAAAAAATCAATGTCGTTTCAAGAAAGGACATTGACAACATTTACCCCAACCACATTCTGCATTCTCTCGGAATTGTAAAGTTCACAGATTTCAAAGACGGATCCGAGATAATCGACATTGGAACTGGTGGCGGTTTCCCCGGAATTCCATTGGCAATAATGTTTCCAAACACGCACTTCTTGCTTGTAGACAGAACTGGTAAAAAAATCAAAGTAGCCACAGCAATCGCCAACGAGATTGGGCTGACAAATGTTGACTTACGACAGGCTGACGTTGCCGAAATAAAACAGAAATTCGATTTTGCCGTATCGCGCGCAGTTATGGAACTGCCGCAACTCGCGACATTGGCCAAAAGGCACATAAAGAACGACTGCATAAACAGCATCCCAAACGGCCTGATATGCCTGAAAGGCGGCGACCTCTCGGCAGAAACAAAGCAGTTTGGCAGTAACGTCATCGAAACCGACCTATCATTGTACTTTGAGGAGGATTTCTTCAAAACAAAGAAAGTGATATACGTAAGTCTATGAAAATACAGGCATTCATATTCAACCCTTTCGCCGAAAACACTTATGTAGTGTGGGACGAAACTTCACGCCATGCAGCCATCATCGACCCGGGATGCAACAGCGAAAGAGAGAAATCTCTGTTGACCGACTTTATACGCAACAACAATCTTGAGATAAAGCATCTGCTAAACACGCATATGCACATCGACCATTCTGCCGGAAATGCGTTCATTGAAGACCGCTTCGATATCGCAGCATCGTGCCACCCAGCCGACGCATATCTTGCAGGGCATCTCATTCAGCAAGCACAGATGTTTGGTTTCCCATACTCAGGCAAGGACATTGACATCAAGAATCCTTTGAGCGACGGGCAAACGCTCAACGTTGCCGACTCCGAATGCCGCGTTCTACACATTCCCGGGCATACAAAAGGACATTCTGCATTTTATTTTCCAAATCACGATTTAGTATTCTCGGGCGACGCCCTCTTCCATTTGAGCATCGGAAGAACTGATTTTCCCGGCGGCGACTATTCCACACTGATAGAAAGCATTGAGAATAAATTGTTGACACTCCCTCGGCAAACAATCGTCTTGCCAGGACACGGAGAGAAGACAAGCATCGGCTTCGAGCAGACAAGCAACCCTTATCTATAAGGCTACGGCGTCCATAGACAACATCAACAGTCGATCATACTTTTCACAATCGGTCGCAATCCGCTGACGAAGCACTCCACGGCAATCACCATCAAGATGAGCCCCATAAGGCGCATCATCACATTATTGCCCGTTTCGCCAATAATCTCAACCAAACGCGTTGAAGCCTTCAAGATAAGATACGTGATTAAGAACACAACCGCAATGACCGTGACAAGCCCCGCCACATAGAGAGGCGTCCGTGCATCCTCCATCAACACGATACCATTGGCAATACCGCCAGGACCACACAACATCGGTATGGCAAGCGGGGTAATCGAAATGTCGTCGGCATATTCTTTTATTTCGGTGTCGGCAAGCTTCATCCGAGTAAACTTCGCTTGCAACATATCCCAACCGATCTTAAAGATAACAATTCCACCAGCCAAACGAAATCCATTGGTCGACAAGCCGAACACCATAAACAAGAATCGTCCGAACACGGTAAACGAGACAAGCGTCAAAAAGGCTATCACCGTCGACTTGCGCACTATCTTCTTGCGTTGAACATCGCCCATACTTTGCGTCATGGTCAAAAACACGGGCATTATACCCAACGGATTGACCAACGTGAAAAACGACGTAAAACACAATAAAATATATGTCCAAAAATTACCGTCCATAATTCGTTACACTTTGTATAAAAAAAGTGGCAGAGAAAACTCTCCGCCACCATATAGAAGCCACATCAAAGAGTGTGCTGAAACTCCGATAGACAGGATTTGAGTATTCTCCCTCTGCTGTAATCCTCCGGTCTTTCGACATCCTTACGGATTGAGGCCCGCCATTAGAGAAAGAAAAAGTCTCGGCATTTCTAAATTATTTGATGAGTTTCCCAATCTGCTTTGATGTGGTTTTATCTCTTTCTCTACTGCAAATTTAGTAATTTTATTCTGACCATCCAAATATCCGGGCAATAAAAAAGTCTCAATTTCTTGAGACTTTTTTTATTATTTCCCTCGCAGCGAATTAGGCGTTCTTAACCTTCTCTACGATAGCCTTGAAAGCAGCAGGATTGTTAACTGCGAGGTCAGCAAGGACCTTGCGGTTGATTTCGATTCCCGCTTTGTGGATAAGACCCATCAACTTAGAGTATGACAAATCTTCCAAGCGAGCAGCTGCATTGATTCTCTGAATCCACAATGCTCGGAAATTGCGTTTTTTGTTCTTACGGTCACGATAAGCGTAAGTCAAACCCTTTTCCCAAGTATTCTTGGCTACAGTCCACACATTCTTGCGGCAACCATAATAACCTCTCGTGAGTTTGAGAATTCTTTTTCTTTTAGCTCTTGATGCTACGTGATTTACTGATCTTGGCATTTTTTCTTAAATTTTTGAATGTCAGCGGCATTTCTGCTCTTTGGGCTAAACATTCGGTTAATAAAAATATAAAATGTTGTAATTAAAAGTACGAAACTTTACCCACTATCTGATTGCAAGCAAATCGCGAACGTTGCGAGTATCGGCTGCAGTCAATGTAGCAAAGTGACCGAGGTTTCTCTTCTGCTTTTTAGTCTTCTTCGTAAGAATGTGACTTTTATAAGCATGTTTTCTTTTAATTTTTCCTGATCCGGTAAGGGCAAACCTCTTTTTGGCACCGGAATTAGTCTTAACCTTTGGCATCTTTTTTTCTTTTTAAATTACTATTTTATTTATTGCTTAAAGCCTTATTTTTTCTTGGGAGTCAGCATTATTATCATACGCTTTCCTTCCAATACAGGCATCTGCTCTACCTTGCCATACTCTTCCAAATCATTGGCAAAGCGAAGCAACAACACCTCTCCTTGTTCCTTGAACAAAATCGAGCGGCCACGGAAGAACACATACGCCTTCACTTTTGCGCCTTCCTGCAAGAAGCCCATCGCATGCTTCAACTTGAAATTGTAATCGTGGGCATCGGTTTGTGGCCCGAATCTGATTTCCTTAACGACTACCTTAGTTGATTTCGACTTCTGCTCCTTCAACCGTTTCTTTTGCTGATACAAAAATTTCTGATAGTCAAGCACCCTGCACACTGGCGGCTCTGCATTCGGAGAAATCTCAATAAGATCCAGTCCCTGATTCTCCGCAATCTGCAATGCCTGATGTAGTGTATACACTCCTTGCTCTACGTTGTCACCGACCAAACGAACTTCCTTTGCGCGGATTTGTCCATTGATTGGATATCCCTCTTTCTTGGAATTCTTCGGGTCGTTCCTGCGTTGTGGAGCAAATTTCGGTGCCCCTCCTATTGGTGTTTTTGCCATTCAGTTGTATTAATATTTTGTAAGTTCTTCCATTTCATGGAGAAAATTCTCGGCAAAGGTAGAGATTTTTACCGAACCTTTATCGCCCTCGCCCTGTTTTCTTACAGAAATTTCACCATTATTAACTTCTTTTTCGCCAACAACCAGCATATACGGGATATGTTTCAACTCATTGTCGCGAATTTTCTTTCCAATCTTCTCGTTTCGATTGTCGACAGTGGCGCGGATATCGCTCTTTGCCAACTCCAAACGGACTTTGTCGGCATAGTCGTTGAATTTCTCGCTAATCGGGAGGATTACCGCCTGCTCCGGAGCCAGCCACAACGGCAAGTTGCCAGCTGTGTGCTCAAGCAAAACAGCCACGAAACGCTCCATCGAGCCAAATGGCGCACGGTGAATCATCACCGGACGGTGTTTCTGATTGTCAGAGCCAGTGTATTCCAGTTCAAAACGCTCTGGCAAATTGTAATCCACCTGAATCGTGCCAAGCTGCCATCTGCGGCCAATCGCATCCTTTACCATAAAGTCGAGCTTAGGGCCATAGAACGCCGCTTCGCCATATTCAATTCTCGCAGGCAAGCCTTTTTCATGGCAAGCCTCGATAATAGCCTGTTCGGCTTTTTCCCAGTTGTCTTCCGATCCGATATACTTCTCACGATTCACCTTGTCGCGCAATGAAATCTGAGCCTCGAAGCTTTCAAACTTCATGGCCTTGAACACGATAGAGATGATGTCCATCACTCTGAGGAACTCATCCTTCACCTGGTCTGGGCGGCAGAAAATATGGGCATCGTCCTGCGTGAAGCTTCTCACGCGAGTCAAGCCGTGGAGCTCGCCACTCTGCTCATAACGGCAAACCGTACCGAACTCTGCGATTCTCAACGGAAGCTCGCGATATGAGTGCGGCGAATTCTTGTAAACCTCACAGTGGTGAGGGCAGTTCATAGGCTTCAAGAAATATTCCTCGCCTTCCTCTGGAGTGTGGATGGGTTGGAATGAGTCTTTGCCATATTTTGCATAGTGTCCGGAGGTCACATAAAGCATCTTGTTTCCAATCGGAGGAGTGATAACTTCTTTGTAGTCATAGCCACGCTGTATCTTGCGCAAGAAGTCCTGCAGACGCAAACGGAGGTCTGTTCCTTTCGGTAGCCACATTGGCAAACCTTTGCCCACCTTTTCCGAGAACATGAACAGCTCCATATCCTTGCCGATTTTACGGTGGTCGCGTTTCTTCGCTTCTTCAAGCATCACAAGATACTCGTCAAGCATAGATTTTTTCGGGAAAGAAATGCCATACACACGAACCAACTGGTTGCGCTTCTCATCGCCTCGCCAATATGCGCCAGCCAAAGAAAGCACCTTTACAGCCTTTATAGCACCCGTGTTCGGGATATGCGGGCCACGGCACAAATCCGTAAACGCACCCTGCGTATAAGTAGTAATCGAGCCGTCTTCAAGCTCGCTGATAAGCTCGCATTTGTATGTTTCGCCTCTGTCGCCGAACATTTTCAACGCGTCGGCCTTTGAGATATCTTTACGCACCACCGCTTCTTTTCTTGAAGCAAGCTCCTGCATTTTCTTTTCAATTTTGGCAAAGTCGGCGCTTGTGATTGTGTTTTCTCCTGGATCTATATCATAATAGAATCCGTTCTCAATCGCCGGACCGATACCGAATTTAACGCCTGGATACAACTCCTGCAGAGCCTCGGCAAGCAAGTGTGCCGATGTATGCCAAAACGCATGTTTTCCCTCTGGGTCATCCCACTTGAAAAGTTTGATTTCCGCGTCGTTTACAATTGGACGTGTCAAATCCCATTCTTCACCATTGACCGTTGCTGCGAGCACGTCTTTTGCGAGTCGCTGACTGATTCCTTCCGCAATCTGAAGCGGCGTTACGCCAGCCTCGAATTGCTTGCTGCTTCCATCTGGAAATTTAATATTCATAATTTTTCTGTTTTTTAATCATTGCATAAATACAACTAACGCATGATTCGGCTGCAAAATTACTCATTTTATCAGTATGGCAAATATATTTGGTCTTTTTTTTAAGCCCCGCCTTATCATTTTGAGTTACGCCTCATCCGTTTAATCAAATTATACGACGACATTATTCCGAGTTCTCCCGCGCGACTCAAGTCAGCCATACCCTTGTCGAAATTGCCCATACGGAAAAAAGCTATTCCCCGATTGTAATAAGCCTCTCCGAAATCCTGCTTTATCTCAATCGCCTTTGTATAGCAACTTATCGCCGAAGTGTAGTCGTCACGCATATAAAACAGATTGCCCTTGTTGAAGTATGCATATATCAGGCGCGGCGACAGCTCAACCGCCTTGTCGTAGTCTGCCACGATCTCTGCATATCTTGCATTTTCAGCCATTATGTCATCCCTATTGCTTTTTTCCGACGACACCCTTCTGCTCCGCTCTTGCGCCTCGCGGGCACACGCTTTGACAAAATATGCCAATGCGAAACGCGGACTCAATTTAACCGCCTCCGACAAATCCTGTATTGCGGAATCATAATTCTTCACCATCATATAGCTTATCGCTCTGCCGAAATAGTCCACAGCGCGCTTGTCGCCGTTGTTGAGCAACGCCGTATAGTGGCGTATCAGTTCAAACTGTTTTTCAATCTCCTGCTCAATCAATTTATGTTCGGCATTTGTCATAAACAGCCGGTCTCTTAGATACAGGCTGGAGTTAAGCTCGTCCAACTCTTTCTGATAGAAGGCATCCGTCCTAAGCTCCGTAGTTCTGTCATAATAACTCAACACATACGAATCCTCCACCCTCACAGGTATGTCGTAATTCTGTATCTTGCCTCGGTATTTATTGTCGTATTCAGGTTTCACATCATGCTTCTCAGCAACAGTCTCAAGCGAAGTGAGCCGCTTCATGACATCTTCTGGATTTTCCTCCGCATAGTCGTCTTTCCGCTTATCGTCGGTGTCCGCCACAATATGCCGGCGCTCCTCATGCCGGCGCTGCATATCCCGCGATTTGTTGTAATCACGCTCACCGCCTTTCATATCGCCCATCATGCGCTTGCATTCGCCCCTTGCAAAATACAGCGCCGACAGATACGGATACTTTCCTATCACCTTATCGTAGTCAGCGATGGCTTTTCTATATTGGCGCAGCTGCTGATAAAGCACCGCCCTGTTGTAGACCGCCTTGTCATTGTCGGGTTCCATACTGATAACGGCCGTGAAATCTTCTATAGCCTTATTCACATCTTGCACCTCCATCCTCAGAAGACCTCGGTTGAACCTTGCCGTCACATTTTCAGGATCCAATCCTATCGCATAGTCGAAATCAGCCATCGCCCCGAAATAATCCTCCAAATTATATTTAAGATACGCCCTGTTTATAAACAGCCCCGCCTCCTTCGGCGAAAGTTTGACCGCCGCATCCAAATCTTTCACCGCAGCTTCGCAATCCTTACTTTTTCCATAATGTATATCCGCCCTCATAAGGTATGCTTCAATCGTGTTGGCATTCAGCTCCAAACATTTGTCAAGGTCGGGCAGTGCCGCCAACGAATCTTTTTCGGCCAGACACAACTGCGCACGTCCGAGATAGCCTTTGTCGTATTTCGGGAACTTCTGCAACAACTCGTCATATGCCGCATGCGAGTCGCCAAACTCCCCGGCGTTCTGCAACGCTATTGCCTTATTAAGCATAAACACCTTATTCTCAGGCAAGAACTCCAACCCTTTATCATAATCCTTCACCGCATCGAGATATTTTCCCGTCTGCAACCTCGACAAAGCCCTGACCTCATAGGCGTCCACAACAAACGGATTGCGGTCGATAGCCATCGTGCAATCCGCCTCCGCACCACTATAGTCTTCAAGATAGAATTTGGCAAGTCCTCTAAAAAAATACGGATCGGCAAGATAAGGTTTAACCTTTATCACTTGGTTGAAGTATTGTATTGAAAGAAGATAGTCCTCAAAATAAAGCGCATTTCTACCAATTGTCAGCAACCGCTCCGTGTTCAATTGGCAAACGCCAGTCAAAGAGGTCACCGACAATATTAAAATCAATAAAAAACTTCGTATATACCTATAATTGTTCATAATAATATCCAGATTGACTGCAAATGTAATCCAAAATCGCCAATAAATGCGTATCTTTGCAAGAGAAGATAGCAGGCTGTTTGTGTTTTTTATTATTTCATTCGACAATTTATAGACCCTTATATGGAGAAACTACAACACATTGTGATAATCGGAGGCGGTTTTGCCGGACTCAATTTGGCAAAGGAACTTGACAAGAATAAATTCAGAGTCACCATTTTGGACAAAAACAATTTTCATAGTTTTCCACCGCTTTTCTATCAAATAGCATCTTCCGGACTTGAGCCGAGCAGCATATCCTTCCCATTCCGTCGGGAAATGAGACGTCTCAAAAATACCAATTACCACTTCGGTGAGGTTTTGGAAATCGACAGCAAGAACTCAACCGTCCGCACGCAATTTGAGACAATCAAATATGACCAATTGGTAATCGCTTCCGGAACGACCAACAACTTCTTCAACCAGCCGGAACTGAAGGAAAAAGTGCACACACTCAAATCCACCGCTGAGGCTATACGCCTGCGCAACGAAATTCTCGACCGACTTGAACGCGCCTGCATCACCACCGACCGCGAACGCAGACGCCAACTGTTAAGTTTTGTCGTTGTGGGCGGCGGACCTTCTGGCGTTGAGGTTGCCGGCGCGCTCGGCGAGATGAAACGATATATCCTAAACAAAGAGTATCCCGAAATCGACATTGACGATGTCAGAGTGATTCTGATTGAGGGCACTGACCGCTTTCTCCGCACAATGAGCGAAAGAGCGTCACACGATGCAAAAGTCTACTTGGGGCATCTCATGATTGAGACCAGGCTAAACTGTATGATGAAGTCATATGAAAACAACGTACTTCACCTGTCGACCGGCGAGGAAATCTATTGCGAGACGCTGATTTGGACAGCAGGTATCACAGGCAATAAAATCAATGGCATCAGCGATGATTCAATCACCCGCGGAAACCGCTACATTGTTGGCTCAAACTGCAAAATAAAGGGATACGACAACATCTATGCCCTTGGCGACATCGCCTATCTGGAAGACGAGTCGCATCCCAACGGATACCCGCAAGTGGCTCAAGTTGCAATACAGCAAGCAAAACATCTTGCCAAGCGGCTCAACACCGGAGCCGACACAGCGTTTAAATATGTCGACAAAGGCTCTATGGCTACAATTGGACGAAATCGCGCCGTGTGCGATTTGAAGTTTGCATATCTCTACGGACGTCCTGCATGGGCGACATGGATGTTCATCCATCTCATATCGATACTCGGCATGAGAAACAAGGTCAACGTATTGATAAATTGGGTTTGGGCATATCTGTTCTACACCACATCATTGCGTTTGCTTATACGCCCTGTTAAATATCCCATCAGAAAACATTGGATTGATGAATAAATTTATGAATATCAAATACAGCTTATCCGCCATCCTCCTTTCCTCATCTATGCTTTTTGGGGCGGAGGCATTCTGCGAGACTCCAGAATCCGGAGTCAGACAATCCAATAGGGTTGCCTACAGCACATCTGCCAACACTCAAGTTTCCGGCAGCCGCATCTATGGCGAATGGATAATTCTCTCCGCCAACGGAAGAGATATGAATCTGCGCGACTCCGCGCCTTACATTGACATAAACGCCTCCGACGGCAGAATCTATGGTGATGTGGGAGGAAATGTTGTCAATGCGTGCTTCGAGATTCCGGAGAGAGGCCACATCTCGGTGTCCGAGATAGAAATGACACATCTACCAAGTGCATATATCCGCGAAGAGGACGATATAAAAACCGGATTGGGCTATGCCTGCTCATACACTATAACCAAAAAGAAGAACGACATTTATTATCTCGACCTCCTCGACAAGCGCGGAAATGTTGTTGTCCATGCCAAACGCCACAATGCCGACGTCATGACAGGAATGTGGAGAATAGACAAAATCAACGGCAATGAAATCGAAGACAGCAATCTTGAAATTGTTGTCGATGTTCCGGAATTGAAGATTCATGGCAAAACCGGTTGCAACATTTTCAACGGCGACATCGGATTGGACCGCAACAAAGACTGGTTCATACAGTTCCAAAACATCATTGTCTCCAGAATGAAGTGTGAAGACAGCAAGATGGCTGTTGAACGCGACTTTATGGTTGCATTGGAAGAGACGGAAATCATAAAGCGTGAAAACGGAGGGAAGACAATACGTCTCCTTGACAGAAACAAAAAAGAGGTTTTACTCCTCAAACGCATTCAACAATAAAACGCAACAATGGACTTCAAAATTGAATCTGCATACAAACCGACAGGCGACCAGCCGCAGGCCATTGAGGAATTGTGCGACGGGCTTAAGAACGGAGCCGACTACCAAACCCTTCTGGGCGTCACTGGTTCCGGCAAGACCTTCACGATGGCAAACGTAATCGAACGAGTCAATCGTCCGACTTTGATTTTGTCGCACAACAAAACGCTTGCCGCCCAGTTGTATGCTGAATTCAAATCGTTTTTCCCAAAAAACGCTGTCCATTATTTCGTTTCCTACTACGACTACTACCAACCCGAGGCATACATTCCATCGTCCGACAAATATATCGAGAAGGACTTGATGATAAACGACGAGATAGACCGTTTGCGTCTTGCCGCAACGACAGCTCTATTGTCGGGCAGACGCGATGTGGTTATCGTTTCATCCGTGTCGTGCCTGTACGGCATTGGCAATCCGGAGGACTTCGACAAGAACGTAGTAGAAATAAAAGTGGGACAAAAAATAGCCCGCAACGTCTTTCTACGCAACCTTGTCGACTCACTCTACTCCCGAACAGAGATGGAGCTGGGTCGCGGGCAGTTTCGTGTTAAAGGAGACACTGTCGACCTGTATCTGGCATATGAGGAAATCATAATACGCATCATCTTCTGGGGCGATGAAATCGAATCCATATCATCGCTCAATCCTGAAACGATGGAAACGGAACTACAGCTTGAAGGATATAAGATTTTCCCGGCAAACATCTTTGTTTCCACAAAAGAACGCACAGCATCAGCCATACACCAAATCGAGTTGGATTTGGGTAAACAAGTCGATATGTTCCGCAACGAAGGCCGTGAGGTCGAGGCCAAACGGCTTTACGAACGTGTGACCTACGACTTGGAGATGATGCGGGAAGTGGGCTATTGCTCCGGCATAGAAAACTATTCCAGATATTTCGACGGGCGTCTGCCAGGCGTGCGTCCATTCTGCCTGCTTGACTATTTTCCAAAAGATTTCTTGACAATAATCGACGAAAGCCACGTCACGATCCCACAGATTCGCGCCATGTACGGAGGCGACATTTCAAGAAAAATGAACCTTGTTGAATACGGCTTCAGGCTGCCTGCGGCAATCGACAACCGTCCGCTGAAATTCGAGGAATTCGAGGAAGCCACGCATCAGACTATATATGTCAGCGCCACTCCGGCAGAATATGAATTGAACAAATCTGAGGGCGTGATTGTAGAACAATTAATCCGCCCGACCGGATTGCTCGATCCAAAAATTCTTGTCCGTCCGTCAAAGGGTCAGATTGACGACCTTCTCGAGGAGATTCATCTGCGCATTGAGCGCAATGAGCGCGTGCTGGTGACAACTTTGACAAAACGCATGGCGGAAGAGCTGTCCAGCTACCTCACCAAACTCGACATCAACTGCGCGTATATCCATTCAGACGTTGACACTATGGACCGCATTCAGATTCTCGACAATTTGCGGGCTGGAGAAATTGATGTGCTCATAGGCGTAAACCTGCTCCGTGAGGGACTGGACCTTCCGGAAGTGTCGCTGGTTGCAATAATCGACGCCGACAAAGAAGGCTTCCTTCGCTCACACCGTTCGCTGACACAGACCGTAGGACGAGCCGCACGAAACCTTAATGGTACAGTTATAATGTATGCCGACAAAATTACAGAATCCATGCAGCAGACAATCGACGAGACGGAACGCCGCAGGGCAATACAGCTTCAATACAACGAAGAGCATGGAATCACCCCTCAGGCAATTGTCAAAGAGCGCATCCGCGTTGTCGGAGTCGACAAGAAGGAGGAGTCGGAAAACAAGCAAAAGAAGCCTACTCCTAAAAAGGCGACATCAAGCATTTACGACATTGACTCCTTACATCATATCGCCGCCGACCCTGTCGTTGCATACATGTCGAAAGACAATCTCGAAAAAGCAATCGAAAAAACGAAAGCCGACATGGTTGCCGCCGCAAAGAATATGGACTTCATCACCGCCGCTCAATTACGGGATGAGATGATTAGACTGGAGGACAAACTAAATGAGATGAAATGACAGAACAATCGCCACATAAACAAAACAAACCCCTTTGGCTGCCTACAACCAAAAAGGAAATTGAACGGCTGGGATGGGACCACATCGACGTGATTCTATTCTCCGGCGACGCATATATCGACCATCCGTCAATGGGCTGCGCTGTCTTGGGACGCATCCTCGAGCACGAAGGCTACAATGTGGCAATCGTGCCTCAACCGAACTGGCAAGACGACCTGCGCGACTTTAAAAAGCTTGGAGCCCCACGACTGTTTTTCGGTGTTTCCGCCGGCGCAATGGACTCCATGGTGAACCATTATACCGCTGCGCGCAGACGGCGCAGCGACGACGCCTATACCCCCAACGGACGTCATGGCGCACGCCCTGACTATCCGACAATCGTCTACACTCAGATTCTGAAACATCTGTTTCCCGACACCCCCGTTGTTGTAGGAGGCATTGAGGCTTCGCTACGCCGCGTGTCGCACTACGATTATTGGGCAGACCGGCTGCGTCCTTCAATTCTTACGGAATGCGGAGCCGACATGCTCATATACGGCATGGGCGAACGTCCCATTGTCGAACTGTGCAAACGATTGGAGAACGGAAGCAACATCCACGACATTGACGACATTCGCCAAACTGTCGTTTTGAAGAAAAACAGCGACATTCCGAAACAATCCGAGACAGACGTTGTGCTGCATTCTTTCGAGCAATGTCTGAAGAGCAAAAAACATCAGGCCGAAAACTTCAAGCATATCGAAATAGAGTCCAACCGCTGGAACGGCAATACAATTTGGCAAGTCACAGGCAATGTGGCGGTAAAGGTCAACCCCATGTATCCGCCAATGACACAAGCGGAAATGGATAAGTCGTTCGACCTGCCCTACACAAGAATGCCACATCCCCGCTACAACGGGAAAAGGATTCCCGCCTATGAGATGATCCGGCATTCCATCAACATGCACCGCGGATGCTTCGGTGGTTGTGCATTCTGCACCATTTCTGCACATCAAGGCAAATTCATCTCGTCCCGAAGTCAGAAATCAATTGTCGACGAGGCTAAAGTGGTTGCACAGATGTCGGACTTCAAAGGTTACATCTCCGACCTTGGCGGGCCATCGGCAAACATGTACGACATGCACGGCCACGACCTTGACATTTGCAAGAAATGCCAACGCCCGTCGTGCCTGCACCCTGCCCCTTGCAAAAATCTCAACAACGACCACCAACGTCTGCTCGAGGTATACCATGCCGTCGACAGTCTGCCAGGAATCAAGAAATCGTTCATCGGCAGCGGTGTGCGCTACGACCTTGCATTTGCAGAAAACCGCAATGCCAAAGTAAACCAATCGAACCGAAGATATCTGGAGGAACTGATTGTAAAGCACGTTTCAGGACGACTGAAAGTAGCGCCCGAACACACATCCGACACCGTGCTGAACTGCATGCGCAAACCGTCATTCAATTTGTTCCGTAAGTTCAACAAACTTTTTGATGAGCTCAATGCAAAATACGGACTACGGCAGCAACTGATTCCTTACTTCATTTCCTCGCATCCGGCATGCAGGGAGACAGACATGGCTGAGCTTGCCGCCATCACCAAGAAACTGAACTTTCACCTGGAACAGGTGCAGGACTTCACTCCAACACCCATGACTTTAGCGTCTGAAATCTACTACACGGGCTACCACCCATACACGCTGCAGCCCGTGTTTACAGCCAAAACGCCAAAAGAAAAAGAAGCTCAGCGTCAATACTTCTTCTGGTATAAAAAAGAGTTTGCCGCCGACATCCGCCGGTCGCTGATTCGCCTGGGAAGAAAAGATCTCATCGCCGAGCTTTTCGGTTCACAACGTCAATACGAAAGCAAATTTCAGAACAACAAACATAAAAAGAATTTTTAAATGAACTTTAACAAGACAATCATGGCAGCTTCCATCTTAGCCGTCGCATCGACGGTTGCAAACGAAGCGACAGGCGCGGAAATAATCTCGCGTCCGGATTTCAAAGTTGTCGACGGAAAGATGACTCCAGAGCTTATGGAGGCATTCGGCCGCGTAACCGACCCACAAGTTTCCCCCGACAAGAAAAAGATTCTCTACAACGTCGAGTTCATCAGCCTTAAGGCCGACAAGGGCAACAAGGAATTGTGGACAATGAACATTGACGGAAGCAATCCTCAAAAAATCACCAACACCGCAGAAAGCGAGGTTGGTGCTGTTTGGATCAAAAACGGCACAAAGATTGCGTTCCTTTCATCCACCGACGACGGAATGCAGCTTTTCACTATGGATCCAAACGGAGAAAACCGCAAACAAATTTCCAATGTTGAAAAAGGCATCGATGGTTTTTTGTTCTCCCCCGACGAGACTAAGATTCTGCTCATCCGCAACATCAAATATGGTAAAGTGTCTACCGACGTGTATCCCGACCTTGACAAAGCTGATGTGAAAATTGTCGACGACCTGATGTATAAACACTGGGACCACTGGGTTACCGAAATTCCGCACCCATTTATTGGCAACGTGTCGGAAAATGGAATCTCCGACATTGTAGACATTATGGAGGGCGAGCCTTATGAATGCCCGATGCTTCCGTTCGGTGGCACTGAATCATTCTCCTGGTCTCCTGATTCAAAAACAATCGCCTACTCTTCTCGCAAGAAGACTGGTATGGAATACAGTCTCTCCACAAATTCCGACATTTATCTGTACAATCTCGAGACTAAAGAGACCAAGAACCTCACCGAGGGAATGATGGGCTACGACACAAACCCTACATTCTCTCCCAAAGGCGACAAACTCGCATGGTTGTCAATGGAACACGACGGATATGAGTCAGACAAGAACCGCATATTCGTCCTCGACATCAAGACGGGCGTAAAAACCGACCTCACAGAAAACTGGGACTACACAGCCCTTTCGATAGCGTGGAATCCAAACGGCAAGGCAATCTATTTCATCGCCCCATACCACGGACCGTCACCGATTTTCTCAATCGACGTCAAGACCAAGAAGGTTGAAACTATCGCCGACCAGATGTGCGACTATGCAACTCTTGCTCCTGTAGATGAGAAAAGAGTGGTTGCCCTGCGCCACTCATTGGAGTATCCTAACGAAATCTTCATTGTCGACAAGAAAAGCGACAAGCAATTGACAAACGTCAACACAGACCTCCTCAACCAACTCTCTCCTGTAACTGTGGAGAAAGTGATGGTGCCTACAACCGACGGCAAAGAGATGCTCACATGGGTAGTGCTCCCTCCGAACTTTGACCCCAACAAGAAATACCCAGCCCTTCTTTACTGTCAAGGTGGTCCGCAACAGGCAGTGAGCCAATTCTGGAGCTACCGTTGGAACTTCCGTCTGATGGCATCGCAAGACTATATCGTCATTGCGCCAAACCGTCGTGGTCTTCCAGGATTCGGCACAGAATGGAACGCACAGATTTCAGGTGACTATGGTGGTCAGAACATGAAGGACTACCTTTCGGCTGTCGACTATGTAAAACAACGTCCATATGTTGACGCCGACCATATCGGCGCCACAGGCGCAAGTTATGGCGGATTCTCCGTTTATTGGCTTGCTGGACATCACGACAACCGTTTCGCCGCGCTCTTTGCCCATGCCGGTATTTTCAACGCTGAGTCACAATATCTTGAAACTGAAGAGATGTGGTTTGCAAATTGGGATCTTGGAGGAGCATTCTGGGACAAAAACAACGCCGTCGCACAGCGCACGTATGCCAACTCTCCGCACAAGGCCGTTGACAAATGGACCGCTCCAATCATGATTTCTGTGGGAGAAAAGGACTATCGCATTCTTGCCTCGCAAGGAATGATGGCATTCAACGCCGCCAAACTCCGCGGCATCCCCACCCGCATGCTTGTTTATCCTAACGAGAACCACTGGATTCTCAAGCCTCAGAACGCTCTTTTGTGGCAACGTGAATTCTTCGGCTGGTTTGACAAATGGCTCAAAACTGACAAATAGTCAACACACAGCATTGCATTTAACGGCGAAGGTGTCAATCCACCTCCGCCGTTTTTCTTTTGGCACAAATTTTGCCAAGCCTTTTACATATACTTACCTATAAATTTAAACGATTATGTATTTTATACTATTCATCGCAATCGCAGTGGCAAGTTATGCCGTACAGGCTTCTCTTAAAAGCAAATTCAGCACCTATTCGAAAACGCCTTTAAGCACCGGAATGACGGGCGCTCAAGTAGCGGAAAAAATGCTGTGCGACAATGGCATCAACAACGTGAAAGTAACACAAATAGAAGGACAACTGACCGATCATTACAATCCAGCCACATTGACCGTCAATCTTAGCCGCAATGTGTACTACGGCAGCAGCGTGGCAGCGGCGGCCGTTGCCGCCCACGAATGCGGCCACGCCGTACAGCACGCCACAAAATATTCTTTTCTTCAACTGCGGTCCAACCTCGTGCCTGCGGTTAGTTTTGCATCAAACGTAATGCCGTGGATACTGCTTGCAGGAATTGTGCTTCTCAACATCTTCCCCGGGCTTCTGCTGTTCGGCATCGGCTTGTATGCACTCACCACACTGTTCTCCTTCGTGACACTCCCTGTTGAAATCAATGCCAGCCAGCGGGCTATGGCATGGTTAAGCAACGCGGGTATCACATACGGGCAAACCACAGCGCAGGCAAAAGACGCGCTGAAATCAGCCGCCTACACCTACGTTGTCGCAGCTCTCGCAAGTCTTGCCACGCTTATCTACTACATTTTCATTTTTCTTGGGCGTCGCGACTAATATGCGCCTACGGCATAGCCGGCAAGCGACAAATTAGTCCAAATTGATATGAAAAACAAATTATTTGCACTACTTTTGTGCAACGATTTAAAGATTATATAAAAATGGCACAGAAACCATCCATACCAAAAGGAACGCGCGACTTCTCCCCTGCGGAGATGGCAAAGCGTAATTACATATTCGACACAATCAAACAAGTTTTCGCACTTCACGGATTCCGACAGATTGAAACCCCGGCGATGGAGAATCTCACCACTCTAATGGGCAAATACGGAGAAGAAGGCGACAAACTGCTTTTCAAAATACTCAACTCCGGAGACTTCCTCAAGAACGCATCGGACGAACAACTGCTTGACCGCAACTGTCCGCGATTGACATCCACTCTCTGCGAAAAGGGGTTGCGCTACGACCTTACGGTGCCATTTGCCCGCTTCGTGGTTCAACACCGCGGCGAACTGCAATTCCCGTTCAAGCGATTCCAGATTCAGCCAGTATGGCGCGCCGACCGCCCTCAAAAAGGACGCTATCGCGAATTCTACCAATGTGACGCCGACGTTATCGGCACCGACTCTCTGCTCAACGAGATTGACTTGCTGCAGATTATCGACGACGTGTTTCAACGCTTCGGCATAAACATCACCATAAAGCTCAACAACCGCAAAGTGCTGTCGGGCATTGCCGAAGTCATCGGCGAACCAGACAAGATTGTCGACATAACTGTAGCTATCGACAAAATCGACAAAATCGGCATCGACAATGTCAATGCCGAGCTTATTGAGAAAGGCATCAGCCAAGCCGCTGTCGACCAGCTGCAGCCATTGCTTACGCTTTCAGGTTCAAACAACGAGAAACTTGAGAGTCTGGAACAGTTGCTTGCCACTTCAGAAATCGGCAAAAAGGGTATTGAGGAACTGCGTTTCGTAATCGGTCAGACTGATGAAATCGGCATCAACGCCACTTTGGAACTTGACGTGTCGCTGGCACGCGGTTTGAATTACTACACCGGCACAATCATCGAAGTGAAAGCCAATGACGTGCAAATCGGCAGCATCACCGGCGGCGGACGCTACGACAACCTTACCGGTGTGTTCGGACTTCCAGGCGTGTCGGGCGTGGGCATTTCTTTCGGAGCCGATCGCATCTACGACGTGCTCAACCAACTCGACCTATACCCAACAGGCACACAGGCTGGGACAACAGTGTTCTTCGTAAACTTCGGTGACAAAGAGGCAGCGGCTTCGCTCAAACATATCAAATCACTGCGTGCCGCCGGCATCTCTTGCGAGTTGTATCCAGAAACTACCAAGATGAAAAAACAGATGGGATATGCCAACGACAACCACATCCCTTACGTGGCAATCATCGGCGAGACAGAATTGGAAAAAAGCGCCGTCACACTGAAATGTATGGAAACTGGCGAGCAAGAAGAATTGACCATTCAGCAGATCATCGACAAGCTTAAATAGCCTCTACCCAATAGCTCAAAACAGAATGTCGACAATAAAAATTTTTATTGTCGACATTCTGTTTTCTAAAGGTTTGATACATCAGAAGCATCCCAACGGAAGTTTATCCAATTATCTCTTCGTGTATATACATAATGTATTTGTTCTATGTGCGACAATGTTGCGGTACTAAATAATCATCACATAGTCCGTTTTTAGTTAAGGGCAGCTCGCTCGATACACATATCTACCGCTCGCACTATGCTCAACTCCGGCGACCCTGTCGATATTTCCGTCTGGAAATCCGACGGCTCTATCATCCACCTACAAAATTGTATCTCGCTCCGCTACAATTTTTATGGCGGCTGGCGCAATGTAAAATTGCTTGCCTCCGGCGAGTGCCGCCGCGTCCGCGACTGCTGCATCTTCCGCGTCAACGACTGCGAGGTATTTTTGTAGTCGCCTGATAGCCAAAGTCTCGCAAAAAATGCGTAACTTTGCAAAAAAATAAAAAAATATGTTTATCAAAGATACATTTAAAGATTGGGATGAAAAATGCATTAAGGTGGTCTATTTTGATAATCTTAACTATATCAGAACATTTTCTATAGAAGAGTTTAAAGAATTCTTTCACATTAAGTCTGTTTCAATACAAAAACATGCAGGAGGATTTCTATATTTTGAAAATATTGAATATGTTAGTCCTGTTTTTGGTCCTAAATTTCATTTAGATTGGGGGTTAGTTTATGGCGAGAATACACCTGAAGACCCTGTTATATCTGTTGTTATGGAAAAATATGGTAATATATTCTTTTTTATGCACGCTAAGGACTTTAAACCACAAGGCTATAATTTCAAATCTGCTAAATATTATGAAAAACTAAAACAGGGTGAAGAAGAAGACCTTCGTAAATGGGAGGAAGACGGTTGGAATAGAGCAGATGAGTATTATATGGATGCGTTTGATGGGTATGAATAAATAGCAGCGTGTCTTTTCTCACGACATATTGAGTCCATAACTTTGTGGCAAACAACCACAAGTTATGGACTCTCTTAATTATAACTCCGTTGAAAACATCCCCGGCTACGAGGCTCGCGCCGCGTTCACTGTCAACTCCTCCTCGGTTTTCAAGGAGGACGTTGACATCGTGCCGACTATCGTAGATGATACTCTCTCTTATATGCCGTGGGGCGGCGACAATCAGATGCCGTTCAATATCCTTGAACTCATCGAGAAAGACGAAACACTCGCAACCTGCCAGTGTTTCAACGCCGAGGTCTGCTACGGTTCGGGGCTGCAATACACAGCCACCGAAGCCTCCGCTGCTGTTCGCCGTGAAGTCGAGGACTTCACGCTTGACAACGACCTCGCTTCATACTTTCTCGGTGTGTCGCAGGACTTCAAGCACTTCGGCTTCGCCGTGTCAGTGCTGATTCTCAATGAAGCCGGCACAAAGGTTGTGCGGCTTCTGAGAAAGGAAGCCTGCTATTGCCGCTTTACCCCGGCTGACAAGCACGGTCGTATTTCCAAAATCCTTTACGCCAACTGGCGAAAGGCTATCTCGTCGCGCAGCGACATCGAGGAAATAGACCTGCTCGACATCACCGCACCTTGGCAAGATCTGCAAAGCAAACTTGCAAAGGGCACTCGCTGCCGCAAGTTTGCGGTGGTCTCACGCATCCCCACGGTAGACAGCACTTATTACCCCATACCTTACTATGCCGCTCTCTTTCGCGGCAAGTGGTACAACATCAAGCAGCTCATTGGCATAGCCAAAGAGGCGAAATTGAAAAATTCCGCTCCCATAAAGTACCACATCGAGGTCGGAGCGAAAATATCTTTATGTTTTCCTCTGATTATACCCCATATCTCGCCGATTTTCACTACATTTGCAGATATAACCAGATCTACGGCATCGACCACGTTCAGCAAGTATGCAACAAAATTAACCGCTTATGAAATATTTTAAAACTGCTTTTGCATGTATTTTACTTTGTTGGGCTATGCCCATCGCTTTAGTGGCGCTGATGAATGGTTCTTTGGAGCGTGATTACATGAATCCAGATGAACTCATACATGGCCTTAATTTAGGAGAGTATCTTGCATTGGCAATATCGAGTTCTATTATTGCATTTCCACTATTCTTATGGGCTATTTCAAGAGCTGAAAAATCAAAAGCTGAGAAAGAACATAGAGAGAAGTTACAGGAAGAACTAAATAAAAAACTTTTAGAAAAGCTGTCCGAAAAAGAAAATCTCGAAAAGTCACAGGAAAAACTCATAAAACAGCTTTTAGAGAATCAATCCGAGAAACAGGATGTATAAACGTTTTTCTTTCCTCATACTTGCTCCATAATTTTGTAATACTACAACCCACAAGATTATGGAGCACTAGATATTGAGTACCTACCTAACGTCCTCGCCTCGGCAGTTTTCACCGAGTCAAAACCCGCGTTTGATGGTGTCTTTTTCTTATTGAGCTGATACTTTTTTGTGATGTCTTTTACACGGTTCGCTCTTTACCGTACTTTCGCAGTACGTTAAAGTTCAAACCTCATGCAGACAATCTCCATTAACTTTGTCGTGCCGCAGGGCTGGCACGAATTATCAGACAAGCAACTACGTTATGCTTATAGTCTTATAGCCTCGGACTTCGCCACCGACGAAGTCAAGACCCTATGCCTGCTCCAATGGAGCGGCACTAAGGTTATCGGTCAACAAGAGTCAGGCTCATATCTTCTGAAGAAAGGCAAAATTCTTTTCGAGGTTACGCCGCTCACACTCGCCGAGCTGCTGCCGCATCTCGACTGGCTCGGTGCGCTGCCGACCGTCCCGGTGCGTATCTCGAAAATAAACCGCGCCCATGCTCTCCCGGCGGACTTCTCCGAAGTGCCTTTTGAAACTTACATCATCGTCGATAACCTTTATCAAGGTTATCTGCAAACTCAGTCGGACGATCTGCTCGATGAACTCGCAAACGTCCTATACGGCAAGCCCATCAAACTCAAACCTTACGAGCGCATCAACATCTTCTACTGGGTCGCCTCGCTCAAAGACTTTTTCGCTCGCCGTTACCCCGACTTTCTTCAACCTGTATCTGCCGCCACCGGCGGCAATCTCCTCGGCTTGCTGTTCCTCAACCTCGTTTTCGATATCATCCATCATGTTGTCGAAGTCGGATCTTTCTTCTGTGTCTATGTTTATCTTGCTTTTTCTGATTG